>SKEV01000245.1_pt1 | contig 37607 bp, 35 predicted proteins | sample 4819531 | NCBI WGS metagenome assembly SKEV01 (sample SAMN11008800, study PRJNA524170) | human gut metagenome | biome: Human fecal sample; material: Feces; isolation source: fecal sample from pouch patient p9, p28 | host: Homo sapiens | place: Israel: Tel-Aviv | collected 2016-08-01 | reverse complement strand
CTATAAATTCTCTTTCAGTTATATACCCACTATAACCATCTTTAACTGCATCCTTGATCGTATATGTATATAAACATTCTGCATCATAAAACCAATCTTCAGATGATTCTAAATTTTGCAACACACCCAAAGCCTTTATATGTTCTATATTCAACAGTTCAAGGCACCTTTCCTTTTTTAAAAATTGAGCCTCATCACAAATCATAAAATCAAATCGACTAAAGTTCAATCTGTTTTTAATAACATCTTGATATGTCGTAATTAGAATTTTTTGTTCTTTTAGTTCACGTACATGCGTTGCTATATTCACATATTCAATCATTTGCAATAGTACAATTTTTATCTGCTCACACAGCATAGACCTCGATGACAGAATTAGTATAGATGCATTATTATTTTTTAATATTATTTGTATTACAGCTGCAATAATTACCGTTTTACCAAGCCCTGTTGATATATACATTTTGGCTTTACATTTATCAGATTTGAAAAATTCATATATATTTTCAACTGCCTCTTTTTGATAATATCGAAGATTTTCCAAATATGTCACTTCCCTTCTACTGCCATTCTCATGTATCTTTACCTTACTAATTATTATCCCTTATCTATCCCTACCTAATTGCTTTAATAAGGCGATATGCCGAGATATTCACGTTTTTCTAAAGGGTATGGGTTTTGCCGGCTTGTATCTATTGCCCAATAAAACCCTCATTTTCTAACTCTCAGGCGTACCCCGTCCCCACCCAAACGGAAACTTATCCATTTCTAGTCCTTTAAAAACACAACTCCATTTCCACCAAATACCCCCGCAACCCCGCCTAGAATCAACCTTTCCGCACGAGCAACACGGCGGTTTCGACATGCGGTGGGACGGATATTTTATACTACATGACAAAAGTATTTTCATTACATAGTGGTGGAGTAAATTTCTTTGTCAATTTTACCCCTCTTACCCCTTTTGAACGAAATTCACCCCTTTATGAATATATCTACCCCTCTCACCAAAATTATACTTTCTTTAAGTAAAGTTAATTTAATTTTTCTTTGTCATATTCCAATGCCCTGTACTCCCTTTGCAATTCCCGCGACAGTTCTTCTTCGCTTGGAAGGTATAACTTATACTTTGACGCAAAAATCTGCGTTTCATTTTCTGGTAAGGTATACTTTACTATAGATTCACTTTATCCGCACAAAGAACAATTCCTATCAGTGGACTATCTCCATCATTCATCAATTCACGTTCGTAGTAATGTACATACATCTGCATTTGCCCTAAATCCTGGTGTGTCAAATCTCCAATTTTTAAATCAATTAATACAAAGCATTTCAAAATGTAATTATAAAACACAAGATCTATTCGGAAATGCCGGCCATCAAATGTAATCCTTTTTGTCTGGCAACAAAAGAAAACCCTCTCCCCAACTCTAAGAGGAATTTCTGCAAATGTGTTATCAATGCTTCTTCAAGGTCGCTGTCATAAAAATCATCATTCGGACTTAATCCCAGAAACTCTAATACATATGGATCGCGTATAATATCCTCTGGAATTTTTACAGGCTCCATTTTCTGGATTTCTTCCGAAACCTTTTCTTTATTCTGACTGGATAGCAATCTTTCATAAAAGAAAGAATTAATTTGCCTTTCCAACTGCCGTGTGCTCCAATTCGATTTTATTGCTTCTTCTGTATAGAATTCACGGGCATTTTCATTTTCCACGCGCATGAGTAGGCGATAATGTGTCCAACTCAATTCGTCACGCAGTGCGTGACTATTTGGAAATGTCAGATAAAACTGTCTCATGTATTTAAGATTAGTCGGTGTAAAACCTTTACCAAAATCTACAATCATTTGTTTGGATAATTCCGCTATTAATCTACTCCCATATTCTGCTTTTTCATATCCATCCTGCTGTTCCACGATACTTTTTCCTATATTCCAGTACGCTTCCACCATTGCAAAGTTTGCTGTTTAATATACTTTGTTTCTGGCTTCAGAAAGAATTCTTTTAATTTGTTCATAAAATTGATGTTCCATTTGATTCCTCCTAAAATTGCATACAACTCATTTACCACAATTTCGAATACAGAAATATTTTTCCTGCACAAATACATTTGCCAGACTTGATGGAATGTTATTTAAAATATTTTCTTTAGTTACTTGGATTAATTTATCCTTTCCAAATGCGTTACTAATGTCTTTTAATGATTTATCATTTTTACAGATTCTAAGTAGCTGTTGAAAAAATGAAGAAATTGAAACGATAACCCTATCCCGCATCATATTATCTAAATAGAATTGCATCATATTATCATAAGATAGTATGCCATTTTTATATTCCAACATGAGCAATTCACTTTCACCTGAATATTCCCACTTACTATACGTCTCTAAATCATTTATAAAACAGACAAACATTTTATCGCTAAAAGACCAGTCAACACCCTCAATTTTGGTTACTACTTGTCCGTCTGGATAACTTTTATACCAGTATGCTCCATATCCAGGCAAATAAAAATTTGTATTATTTCCACTAAGATGATGAAAATAATTCAAGCTATTTAAAATACTTTTCCCAACTTCTAAATCGGGACGTGTAATCAATATTCCAATAGTATCTTCCTTAATTTCATTGCTGTTAATATCTCTTAACATATTCTGGTAGGTAATTGCCTCCAACATTCTATCACCTCAAATTCCAATCTATAAATTTATCATAATATTTAACTATTTTACAATAGTATGGTTTTGCTACATAGTTTAATTTACATAGCAACCCCCTCATTTTTAAACTATCTGGCGTTATCCCCGTCCCCACCAAGAAGGAAACTTATCCATCTCTATTCCTTTAAAAACACAACTCCATTTTCCCCAAATAATCCCGCCAACCCGCCTAGAATCAAGGTTTCCGCACCAGCAACGCCACGGTTTCCACATGCACCGTTTGTTAACACATAAAAATATACTAACATATTTTTGCACATAGTACCATAAAACAACCTTTATTTAAATGGAATAAAGAGAAATACTTTCACATATTGGCACACATAAACCTATACTATCATTTACCAAAACTTGTACAGGGTAGGCAAATTGTAGTCACTGCCTACCAAATAGGCGGGCCCGGTCACATCCGGTACCCGCCTTCCTCTTACTTCTCTTTCTCCTTCCCTTCCTGTATCCGCTTCCAGATGTTCTCAAACTCATCCGGCTTTGGACCCGGGATGGGTAAGGGGACGGTCATGCGTTTAACTGCTTCAAACTCCTTCAACAGTTCCTCATCTGAGTACTCTTCCGCCGGTTCTGGCGGCTCATCGTTCCGCTTTCCATCCATCTTTATGCGCCTCCTTTCAAGACCATTGTATGCCTTTTACAAAGAGAGCTGCACTGGTAAATAATGGCATTTTATGGCCTACCACGTAAACACGTACCGTCGATTTACCATGTCGTACTCTTCTGCAATCCGGAGCGCTCCCCTGGCATCTGTAATCATGCACTTGCCCTCGTCGCTGCCCTTAACCGGACAGAGTAAAAATGCCTCGCCGGCGGGGTCCACCTGGTAGCCGGTCAGCATGTAGCCCTCGGAATCGAACAGATACCAACCACAGGTGCCGTCCGTGGCCTCTCGGAGCCAGTACCAGCCATTGGCCGCATAGCTGCCGTCTGTAAACTGGTACCACCAGCGCTGGCCGTCTGCGGCCGGCTGAAAGCCCTGGGTGTATGTCACTGGGACCGGGGTATAGTCGATGTCGCAGAGCTTGAGGGCCTTCTGCCAGGGTGTGGCGGTCACTCTGGACTTGGTGGTGCCGTAGTTGATGCCCTTGGCCTCAATACACCAACCATCACCTATGTACACCCCGATATGGCCCGGCTTCCAGACCGCCCAGCCGACCATGGACTCGTCCAGATGGCCGATACTCACGCGCTCCGCTGCTGTGTCGTGGTAGTTGTAGCTGCCGCGTAGGATGCCCGTATACCAGCTGATGAGGCCGGAACAGTCCGTGCAGCGCTGGCCTATGTACTTGGCCGCCTTGGCTCTGTAGGTGGATGTGTATGTGCCTGGGTTCTCCCGGGCGATGCGGTCCAGGATGGCCTGCGTAAGGACCTCGCCCTTGGCGCCGTAAACGTAGGGTGTGCCCAGTTTGTCCTTGCAGTGCTGAATTAATCCTGTTGCTGTTTTACTCATAGTGTTTTCCTCCAATCAAAAAAATAAGGCCCAGGGGCATCCCTGAGCCATGAAAAGTTGTAACGTCACAAGTTGCGATATCGCAACGCCCGCTTAACCCCGCGGCGGGAAATATTGGACCACCCCATCTCAGGCATCCATTTTTGTATCCAGCTCTGGCAGGCCTGCTACAGATGTAGCCATGGACAGAATGCCGGCCAGTACAGAGGCGGATGCAACCATAGGCCAGTTAACATCACCCATCACAGCAGCCGTTCCCGTCATGGCTACAAATGTCTGGGCTATTGTTTTTACCGCCCTTCTCCCAGCTGCCCTAAACCATTTTTTTGCGTTCTCACTCATTCTAAGATCCTCCTTTATTGATTAAATATAAAACACCAGCTGCCACCGCGGTTCCGATGGAGCTGGTAAGAGATGTAAAAAAGGTCTTTTTGGCACTGGACCACTGTTTCGCCGGCTCCTGCTCCAGTACTTCCACCTTTTCCTTTATTTCATTTACGCTGTCACTAGTATGTTTCATTTCTCCAGTCAATTCCACCATAGTCTTTGACATGATATGTATTTCATTTATGACTGGTTTCAAATCCTCAATTTGATGTGTATTGCTTTTCGACCGTTCCTCTACTTTGGTCAGACGCTCCACAAATTCCGTCTCAATCACATATAGCACCATCCCTTCTATAACAATCTGTAATGTGGCCACTCCTCCCCAAACCACCAGTACCTCAGCCAGTCATCCAGCACAATTCCGGCCAGGCTCACCAGCAGCCACAACAGGAAGAACTGCGGACATATCTGCCCCAGGATATTACCCGGCTTATTACTGTAATCCCATACCCCCCAGCCCAACCACAGGTTAACCACACATCCAGTCAAAAACTCAAGTACCGTTATCAGACAGGCGCCGACTAGAATCTGCCGCCACAAAGGCATTTCCCAGGACAGGACCTCATTGATAAGCCCAAGGCCAATAAAACACAGGCCGCCCAGAACAAACATGGTCCAGTGGCTCCATCCTCTCCAGGCCAGTTCCAGCAGTATGTACAGCAATCCTCCTACATCAAACAGGGTCAGGTACTTATTCAGCAATCGGTGTCCCATATTCACCCACTCCAATCTCTGTGGCTATCTGTACAAGATATGCATTAAGAACCTCAGACCTGTACTGTTTTGGCACGTCCGCACCATAAAATATTTCCTGGACCTCCTCTGTGCTCTGGCAACCGGCAATCCACATGTTAAGAGCATTACAGTACGTGGTATGATAGGACACATGCCACATGGCCGCCTGTATGATAGCCTGCATGTCTATTGCCGTGTAATACCGACATGACTGCCCATCGGCGTGGTACTCCAACTGTGCTGCACCGACACTTATCTGACTTAGCTTGCCAAATAAATTCAGCTGGTCGTGCTCCGTCAGGCTGTAATGTTCTGTGGTCCCATCAGACAGTGTGACATTAATTCCGGCATAGATAATCTGCTCACAGGCTGCGGATACTTCGGCCTTCTTGCCGACACGTACCTCTTCCAGCGTGGGGACGTAAGGTTCTGGTGGTTCCGCTGGCTCCGGAGGGGCAGGAGGTGTGTAAACACTGCCGTCATTGGACAGCTCCACCGTTTGTCCATCCTGCTTGTACACCGTCTCGTATCCAGTCAGGGTGGTGGCCTCTGTGCCGTCCTCGGTGTAGATTGTAATATTTCCCCAGGCAATTGGGATGGAGCCAGCAAATACAACCTGCATGACATGGGACGACATGGGACGAATACTTTTAATCTCGTACAGCATGTCGGATTCTCCGATTTTAATTTTTTCCATGGTTTTTACCTCTCTTTTTTGTATTTTTATGTAGAACAAAGTGCCTTCGGCACTTCAACTCCCCTAGCCCCTCATTCATGAGGGGAATTAGGGGGTTTCTTTTTATCATGTTTTCCTTCATAATAGTCTTATGAATATACTACAAAAGATTTTTACTGACCATTTTGAAGAAATGATTTATCTCCAACACCCTCGTGACTCTGTCATTGAGAATGTAGAAAAAATGATTAACTGCGGCAATCCTGCCTTTGGTGGTGCCATGTATACCTGTCCTTGCTGTGGGAATTTCAAATTTGTTCCTTTCCGCTGTCATTCCCGCTTCTGCCCTTCCTGCGGCAACATGTATTCCATCGACAGGACTACCTCTATGTCTTTTAAACTCCTTGATGTCCAGCACCGCCACTGCGTCTTTACAATCGCCAGAGAACTACGTCCTTTCTTTCTACAGGACCGGTCTCTTTTAAACTGCCTTTTTTCTTCTGTCAACAGCGTTATTACACGCATGTTCCATAAGGAGAATCAATCGGAACTATTTACTCCCGGTTTCATCTGTGTCCTCCATACCTTTGGCAGAGATTTAAAATGGAATCCTCATATCCACTGCTTAGTCTCCGAAGGCGGCGTTGGCACCTCGCTCCTGTGGCGTCACAAAACGCACTTCAATTACAAACTTTTACGGGATTCCTTTCAGACTGCTCTCCTCAACGAATTACACAAACAGCTGGGGGATTCTTTTAAAAAAGTAAAATCCCGGATCTATTCGGATCACAAAAATGGTTTCTATGTCAGAGCTATACCTAATCAATGCAATCCCAATCAAGTCATCAAATATATCGGCCGTTACCTTGGACGGCCCGTCATTGCCACTTCTCGCATTGACTCCTATGACGGTGATTGGGTCTCCTTCCATTACAACCGCCATGAAGATAATCAGTTGATTACTGAAACGATTCCTGCCCTTGATTTCATCTCCCGTTTAACACAGCATATCCCCGAAAAACACTTTAAAATGATTCGTTACTATGGCATTTATGCCAGACACCGTAAATCCGACCTGCTTTTACGCAGAGCTATTTCCAAAGAAAAACATAAACTTTATCTCTCTTTCAACCGCTGGAGGGACTCTATCCTCCATTCTTTTGGATATGACCCTTTAAAATGTCCCAACTGTGGCACAACCATGCTCTTTTTAGAGCTTTACTTTAACCACAAAGCCGTTCCTTTGCATGAATTATACGATAAGGCCATGCGTAAATACCGCTGCCGTTCTCCTTCCTCTTCCTTTTCTCTTCCACATCCGACCTTCACATGATACAATCAATGTATCTGATTTTGAATGGAGGCGGTTATTATCAAACGTATTACTGAAGAGGAACTTGCAAAGGAACTGCGCATACAATATATCCAAAACCCTCCGGAAGGGATGACCTCTGATGAAGTCCGTAACATGAGTGATGAGGACCTTTTGGATATGGATTATTTTTTACATGAATTTGATGATTTGGATGATGACGATTGGGGCGAAGAAGGTTTTTATATCTTCTAACCCTTACCGTCTGTTTGTTGTGCCCTGCTTTTGCGGGGCTATTTGTTTACATAATTCATGATTTACAAGGAATTTCCTATAAAGCAAAAAAAGGCCGCAGACGAAGCATCGCTGCGGCCTAAATCCATTATTCACTGAAAGGCAAAGCCTGACGGGGAAACGCTCTGATTCCATCAGTCAGGTACTTATGATACCATGCCGCTGATGGAGAGCCGGAGATGTAAATACCGGCATCAGGACAGATTATCGCGAAATGCTCTCACCATCTGTTCCTGCCAGGCCCCTCCGTATTCTCCCCGGACCAGCCTTTTTAGCGCCTCGGCCGGGAACCGGCGCCAGGACATCTCCTCATGCTTTACCAGGATGGGATAGTAATATACCCCGTTGTCCGCCGCTGCCTCACAGTCCCCCGGCGCATCCCCCACCATGAGCACATGGTCCGGGCAATACCCCTTTTTCAGAAGAGCGTTGATACAGGCGGACTTTGACCCGGCGTCCTGGGACAGAACCACGTCCACGTATTCCATCAGGCCCTGCCTCTGCCATTCTTCCTCCACTGCCTTTTTGTTGGCAGAGGATACCACTGCCACGTCCGCTGTCTCATGGGCCGCCTTAAGGGCCTCACGCACACCGTCAAAGGCGCATTTGGCTTCTTCCGGCATGGCCCCGATTTTCCGGTTTACTTCCTCAGACCATTCCAGTGCCTGTCGGAATATCTCCTTTCCGGTCAGTTCCCACTGGGCCTTTACTGCCTGGTTTGACAACTCCGGCGCTTCCCCGGTCCATCGGACAAAGGCATCCACATCCGGCACTGCTTTATATGTCCGGTTGATTTCTGCCAGAATCGTGGCCAGGCCCTTAAAGCGGTTGATTCCCCTGGTCATGGTGTAAAGATTGATCTCATCCCAGCGCCTGCGTATCTTCTGCTCCCACGGTGAAAGCCCCCAGACCGGAATCAGACAGGGTCCGAAACAGGTTATATGTTTTGAGTCCATGGTATCCATGGCACAGCCGTCTGAATCGACGCAGATCAGATATTCCTTTTGCTTCCTGTATCCCTCTAATATGTCCGGCATCCGAAGCTCTCCTCTCCTTTACGCCACTGCATATTACCGGAACTGGTACCAGTAGTCCTGTACATCCTGCAGATTTTTATAGACGAAGTCATAATTAATCATCCAAAGCTTCATATCCTCCAAGGGGATATTGCCTTCTGCCGGGGTTGTCTCCGGGCGTACCGGCCATCCTCCGATGGTGTTGAATGGTTTGATACCATTTCCGTTTCCATCCTCGCCGCCTAACAGATAGCGAATCAGCAGCTTGGCTCCGTTTGGATGAGGCGCCTCGTTTACCACAGCCACAAAGTTCATGAAGGCCACGCCGGAAACAGGCTCCATCTTAAGGGGCTCGGATTCGATATTCCAACCCTTGTCAGCCCGCTCCCGGTACTTGGAGGACGGTGTGTAGCCAATGAGCTTTGACTCCTTGCCCTCTCCCACAGACTGGATAACCTCGTTGTTTGAGTCAAAGATGACCGGATCATTTTCCAGCACCCGCTTCATCCAGGCATGGGCTGCCGTGGGCTCGTCGTCCGCCAGTACAATATCCTCGCCGTAGCACGCCTTATAGGCTTCCGCCATCTCGTCCGCATGCTCCACCATAGTGGTGAACAGGGCCATGTAGCTCACTGTGCCGATTGGGTTCTGGAGCACGAAGCTTCCCTTCCATTCCGGCTTTGTCACATCCCACCAGTTGGTGATGGGGGTTTCCGTATAGATGCCGGTATTGTAGAACCACCAGTCAGTCTCAAAGTACAAAGGCGTCATATCTTTTAAATATTCCTGGTTCACATTCTTGTAAATGGATTCAGGCTGGTAATTGTGCAGGATTCCCTTGTTAAAGAAATTAATCATGTAATCCCCTGTCTGTTCCTTGGAATGGATTACGTCAGCTGTGCGGATACCCGAATTGTACTCTGTACTCAGTTTGGTGGACATGTCATTGGCATTGATGTCATATACCTCCAGGGTCATGCCGGGATAATCCTCCTCAAAGCTGGCCTTTACCTTAGCCATACGGCTGGAAATGGAATAAATGACTACCTTCCCGCCCTCCTCGTCCAGTGCCTTCTTATACAGTTCATCTGAGGATTCATCCTCATACAGTCCCGCGTCCACGGCCCACTGCTCCTCCGGGGCAGACGCTGCATTTCCTCCAGCTGCATTTCCTCCAGCTGCATTTTCCCCTGCCGCATTCTCCCCTGCCTTGTCTCCTGCCGCCTCCTTCTGCGTCTCTCCTGCTCCCGGCTGCTCCCCAGCCTTTCCCTCATCTGCTGCCTTGGCAGCTGTTGTGTTCCCGGATGCAGCCTTTGTGTCCTCAATCTTTTCGCAGCCCGTAAGCGCAGATGCAGCCATCATGCCTGCCAAAGCCAGTGCCAATAAACGTTTTCCTCTTCTCCTCATGATTTCTTCTCCTTTATCATTTAATTGAATTTTGTTAGTCCTGCTGTGCGTCCATGACAGCCAGCTTTGCCAGCCTGCCGCTGTCCTTGCAAAACACGTTCATCTTATCCGGATTAATCCGCAGCCACACCTTTTGATCCGGACTGTACTGCTTAAGTCCGTTCTGCTTGGACAGGATACGTTCCCCGCCCACCTCCAGGTAAATGGTTGTCTCTGAACCGGCCGGCATCACAGAGTATACTTCCGCCTCTATGCTCCCCTCTGCGGGTCCGTCCAGTATCTCCACCAACTCCGGTCTCACCCCGACCACTGCCTCAAAGCTTCCGTCACCCGGGGCTTCTCCGGTAAAGGACTTCCTGTCATAAGCCGCGGTTCCCAAAACGGATTCCACGGTCATGGTATCTCCCGCCACCCTGGCCTTTCCCGGAAGGAAATTCACCTTTGGATTGCCGATAAAGTCAGCCACCCGCAGGGAGGCAGGATTCTGGTACAGCTCCATGGGCGGCGCCACCTGCTCCAGCACACCCTCAAAGAAAATGGCTATTTTGGTAGACATGGTCAGGGCCTCCGTCTGGTCATGGGTCACATAGATAATGGTGGTGCCTAACTCCTGATGGAGCCGTTTAATTTCACTTCTCATCTCGATTCTCAGCTTGGCGTCCAGATTGGACAGCGGCTCGTCCAAAAGCAGCACCTCCGGCTCCGACACAATGGCTCTGGCTATGGCCACGCGCTGCTGCTGTCCGCCTGACAGTTCCGACGGATACCGGTCAATGAAAGCCTCAATCCTCATGCGTTTTAAGGCATTTTCCACCTTCCTTCGTATCTCCTCCTTGGGTACCTTTGCCACTTCCAGGCCAAAGGCCACATTGTCAAATACCGTCATATGGGGCCAAAGGGCATAAGACTGGAATACCAGGTTAAGATGGCGTTTTCCCGGTTCCTCATAAAACTTTTCAGGCGCATTGACAATCTCCCTGTCCCCCATGTACATATACCCTTCCTGGGGCTTTTCCAGGCCTGCCACCACGCGCAGGGTGGTTGTCTTTCCGCAGCCGGACGGCCCCAGCAGTGTCATAAACTCCCCGTCCTCAATCACCAGGTTGATGTCCTTTAACACATGGTTCCTGCCGTAATATTTATTGATTCCTCTTAATTCAATTCTGCTCATCTTTCATATCCTCCCGCATTAAAAGCCCTTGGTGATGTCCGCGTCCGTAAAGGTATTGGCAAACCAGTAGACGAAGAATACCAGCACAAACATAACGATGGTCACTGCACTGGACAGCTGAATCAGATTTTCCGCCGAATAGGCGTACGCCATATAGGGCAGCGTCTGCTGGCTGGGCGTCATGAGTATAACTATCAGGTCCAGTTCCTTCATGATGCTGATAAACACCAGCATGAATCCGCTTATCATACCGCCCTTTGACAGAGGGAACACGATCTTAAAGAACCTGCGCAGGAATCCCGCGTTTTCCACCTGGGCGGCTTCCTCTAACTCCGTACTGATCTGGAGCATATTGGATGTTCCCGCCCTGGAGGCAAAGGGCATGTTCTTCACCACAGCGATAAGCACCAGCAGGGCAAAGGAGCCGTACAGGGACGGTACCAGGGTGATACGGTAGCCGAACATTTCTATTTTCTTAGCCGTTGCAAAGAGAGCCAGGTACATGGCGCCAAAGGCAATGGATGGAATCAGGTAAGGTATAAATACCAGCTGCTCCACCAGTTTTCCTGAGAACAGCTTGCGTCCCCTGGAATTGATATAGCCAATCAGCTGTCCGAACACGGTTGCAAACAGGGAGGTGAGCACCACCAGCTTGATGGTGTTGACCACATATTTCATGAACTGCGGATTCTTAAATATGCCCGGCTCGCCCTGGTCAATGGTGGGCACGGAACCTCCGGTCCAGTAATGAAGGGTGAAATTGCTGAGGCTGTAGTTGCCCGGCTCCAGCATAAAGGACTGGTACAGCAGAATGACCACCGGAAACACAACGGCCACTGCGATGAAGGCAATGAGAATCCCCACGATAACCGGCCTCCATTTGCCCAGGCGTATGGGATTGCTCCTGCTGCCCTTTCCTCCTATGGTACTGAAGGATTTTCTGGAACCAATGGCCTTCTGGTTTAAGAACACGCTGAAGGAGGCAATGGCTATGAGAATCAACGATATGGCAAACGCCACCCGGTTCTGCCCGTTTTGTATGGAGTTGTACATGGTGGTGGATACGGTGTAGTATCCGATTTTAAGCCCTAAAACCGACGGAACGCCGAAGGTGCCCATTGCCTTTGAAAAGGTCATGATAACCGCGGACAGAATAGCCGGCATCACCAGCGGGAATGTAATCTTTGTAAGTATCCTGGCCTTGCTGGCTCCCAGGATTTCCCCCATCTCCTCCAGCTCAGAATTAATGGAGCTGAGGGCTGAGGACACCAGCAGGTAGGCATAGGCATAATAGTGGATGACTAACACCACGATGATGGCAAACGGCCCGTAGGCCAGCCAGTCCGGTGTCTGAATCCCCAAAAATCCCAGAAGGCCCTGGGCCCCGCCCACGCGTTCATTCTTGAATATGGTCAGCCATGCCATGGACTTGCACCAGGATGGTATCATATAGGGAATGATGAGGGCCAGGGAAAAGAACTTCTTATACGGCAGGTCGCTGCGGACCATGAGCCATGCCAGCAGTGAGCCCAGGGTAATTCCAAAAGCAGCCGTGCACACGGATATCAATAAGGAATTCTTAAGGGGCGTCCACAGCATTTTCCGGGAAATGCTGCTGGTCAGAACCCGTTTCCAGTAATAGAGGGTAAACATTCCCTCCCTTCCCCCGTCCACCCTGGCTGCGTCTGCGCCTGCCAGGGTAAGTGTCTGTATAATCATCTGTCCCAGAGGAATCAGAATCAGATAAACCATGAATATCACGGAAATCACCACCATGATATTGTATGGATTCTTTACAATGCTTCCTGCCTGATTCATAAGACGGCGTTTCCTGGAAAATTCCCGGACGCCGCCTTTTGTTCCGGCCTTTGTATCTGTCTGCATACTGCCTGCTCCTTTCTGTTGCCTGCATACTCTCTTCTGTCAGCCCTTCATTTTATCCCTTGTTTATCCCTTGTTTATCCCTTGCAGGAACGGCGCTCCACCAGCCTCGGTTCCAGCTTCACAGAAGCCTTTCCCCCCACAGGCGCGCCCTCCTCCACCATTCCCAGCAGCAGCTCCACGGCGGTCTCCATCTGTTCCTCATGGGAAACTGCCACTGTTGTAAGCTCGATGTAGGGCAATTCCTCTGTTATGTTGTCAAACCCAATGAGTGAAAAATCCTCAGGTATGCGGATTCCATTTTCCCGGCAGGCCTTGACAATCCCGTTGGCCGTGGCATCGCTGGCAGCCACGATTCCGTCCGGCATGGCCAGTCCGCTTTGAAGGAAATGCTTGAAGTGGTTATATCCCCTTTCAAAGCTGGTCCGAAAATCCAGATTGCACTCGTATACCTGGGCCGGAATCCGCTTTGCCCTGGCTGTCTCCAAAAAACTGGCGGCCCTGTAGCGGTGGGCCAGACGTTCGGGCTTGAACCCCACAAACAGCAAGTTCCTGCACCCTTTGGATATGAGATACTCGGCGGCGATTCTGCCCGCCTGCTCCTCGTCGGCGCAGACATAGGGAATCCCGCACTGGCCCGTAAGCTCGTTAAGAGCTACCATGGGTACATTATGAATAAACTCAGCCATGCTCTCCGTGCTCCTGGGGCCAATGGGAAATATCAGGATTCCCTCTACCTGGTGCTCTGCCAGAAGCTTCAGATAATCCCTCTCTGCCTTCAGCTCCCGGAAGCTGTTGCACAATAATACCTGATACCCTCTTTTGTGGGCAGCATCCGAGGCCTTCACCATGAGTTCGGAATAAAAAGGACTCATGATATCCGGCATGATGATGCCTATGGTCTGAGTCCTGCGCTTCACAAGACTCCGGGCCAGGCCGTTGGGCGTGTAGGAGAGCCGTTCGCATACCCGTAATATCCGGCTGCGGTTTTCCTCGCTGATACCATCCATCCCGTTTAACGCCCTGGATACAGAGGCGATGGATACCCCTGCCTCCCTGGCAATATCTTTGATTGTCACTTGTTTCATAATAGGCCTTCTCCCCATTTCTCCGTTTTAAAGAATGGTTTTCGTAAACGTTTACGCTTAAAAATATTATACCATCAGCCAGGTTTTCCCGCCATTTCCAGAACCAACAAAATGCACAGGTACCCCTATGCATTTTGCATAATAATTTAGACATTTTTTCGTAAATTTTACGGCCGTATACGTTTACGGCCAAAAGAAGGAAGTTTTTCTTTTGTACAAATTGCCCCTCCCCCTTCATTCATGCATAAAACAGCACGGACAGACATAAGATTACTCCAGGACCCATATTTCCCGAAAGGGTGTCAGGAGGCGGTTATACCATGAGATTCTTCCGAAAGCTCCGGGAGCATTTACATATCAGTACAAAGACAGTGATTTACGGGGAAATGATGGTGCTGAGCCTGCTGTGTCTCAGCATCTTCCTGTTTAAAACAGACCCGGGCCAGGCAGTCATGAGCCAGGCCTCCAGGCTGGCCGGATACATGAATCCCCTGGAAAACATAGACGGAGCAGACCCGGACAAGACAGGGACAGATAAGAAAGAAGCTAAAAATAAGGATTATATCAAATGGGTGGACTTCGGCGTCACCTCGGAGGCCATGAACCAGGCATTCCGCCTTGACGTGGACACCTGCCAGGCTGACGTTCATCTGAACTGGGTGGATTTGCTGGCCTATCTGGGTACCCGTTACGGCGGGGATTTTTCCAAATATAAGCCGGAACACATGACCGCTGTGGCAGAAAAACTGAAAAATGGTGAAACCACCATAGAAGAACTGACAAAAGACATGAAATATTACTCTTATTACCGCCAGGCCTACGGAGCTGTATTAGACGGCATGGTAGGGCAGTTTGAGGCAGAGATACCGGCAGGCGAAGCCCCGGCCGCTTATCTGCCTTCCGGAGTGGCAGGAGGCGCCCCCGGAGACCCCGCCACGGTCTGGGTGACCAAATACGGGCTCAAGGCATTTTCTCCCATCGCCAAGGGCTTTCCCTACAGCGATTTTGACGACTTCGGCGTGGCCCGCAGCTATGGCTTCAAGCGCCAGCACCTGGGCCACGACATGATGGGCCAGGTGGGAACTCCGGTGGTTGCCGTGGAATCCGGCTATGTGGAAGCCCTGGGCTGGAACCAGTACGGCGGCTGGCGGCTGGGAATACGCAGCTTTGACCACAAGCGGTACTACTATTACGCCCATCTGCGCAAGAATTACCCCTACCAGTCAGGCCTGGAGGTGGGAAGCGTGGTGCAGGCCGGGGACGTCATAGGCTATCTGGGGCGCACCGGTTACAGCCGCACCGAGAACACCAACAACATCGACGACCCCCATCTCCACTTTGGCCTGGAACTCATATTTGATGAATCCCAAAAGGACAGCAACAATGAAATCTGGGTCAGCTGTTACGAACTGGTAAAATTCCTGAATCTGAACCGCTGTGAGGCGGTAAAGGTGGAGGGCACAAAGGAGTGGAAACGGTTATACGGCATCAAGGACCCGCTGGTTCCGGTGCAGCCCGCCACACCGTCCCAGGCCGGACCCCAGACAGACCCCCAGGCCGGATCCCAGGCGGAATCCCAAGCGGAACCCCAGGCAGGACCCCAGGCGGAATCATAGGCTCATTCCGCAAAAAGGCGCCTCCTCCTTTGCTTACCCTCTCACCCGCGGCTGTCCTTCTCTCCCACCACAGCCACACCGCCGTTCTTTAAGAACTCCGAGGGAGTCACATTGGTGTATTTCTTGAATACGCCGCAGAAATGTTTATACTCGCTGAATCCCAGCTCGTCGGATATCTCATAGATCCGCATGGTGCCCTGGCTCAGCATATTCAGGGCCTTCTTAATCCTGTACTGGTTCAGCAGGTCCACAAAGGTGGTGTTAAGCCCGGCCTTCAGCTTCCTGCTGAGATAGCTGGTGCTGACCCCCAGGCTTTCCGCCACCTGGTTGATGCTCACCTTTTCCTTGTAATGCTGCTTCACGAACTCATAGGTTCTCTTTACGTAGGGATCCATGCTGTTCTTTGCGCTGTCAAATATCTTCCATTCATCATAAACTGTCAGTATCCTGTCCTGGGATATCTTCTCGATTTTCTCATACTTGCTGGCGTAAGCTATCTGCTGACGGATTTTGTCCAGAGACTCCTTCAGTTCATCCTCGTCCACAGGCTTTAGCAGATAGTCCGTGACACCCATGTGGATGGCCTGCCGGGCCAGCTCAAACTCCGAATAGCTGGTCAGCACCAGGCTGTAAAACTGCTGGTCCTTGATGGCTGTCTCTATCATCTTAAGCCCGTTCATCTTAGGCATTTTTATGTCGGTCAGCACAATATCCGGCTGCTCCCTCCGTATGGTCTCCAGCCCCTCTGCCCCGTCCTTGGCCGTGCCCACAATAATACAGCCCATGTCCAGCCAGTTTAAGGCAAAGGTAAGACCCTTTCTGATGATCTCCTCATCCTCCACAATCACTACTTTTAATAACATGACAGAATCCCCCCATCCTTACACCGGGAGTGCGCCGTCCCCTGTGCCTTACTCTTCGCAGGGCACCCGGAGCGTCACCACTGTCCCCTTTTCCATTTCACTGTCAATTCCCACTCCATACCCGCTTCCATAGACCAGACGTATCCTCTTATGGACATTGTAGATGCCGATATGGTCTGTCTGGTTCTGTCCCTGGTCCAGATTGGCCTTCAGCTTCTCCAGAAGCTCTGTGCTGATTCCCACTCCGTCGTCCGATATGATGACGGAGAGAACCTCATTTTGTATCCTGGTGCTGATACGGATCTCCAGGCAGTCACGGTCCTCACCAAAACCGTATTTGATGGAATTCTCCACAATGGGCTGCAGGGTCATCCTCGGTATGGACGCATTCCTGCTGCCCTCCTCCAGGTCAATACTGTATCTTAACCGGTCGCCATACCGGTAGAGCATAACCTGCAGATACCGGCTGATGAAATCCATCTCCTCCTTCACCGTCACCACATCCTTGCCGTTCTGGATGCTGTAGCGCAGCATCCTGGACAGGCTGACCAGCATCTTCTCCGCCTCCCCCGGCCCGAACTTTATCATATACCGGATAGATTCCAGGGTATTGAAGAGAAAATGCGGGTTAAACTGTGATTCCAGAATCTGGACCGTGGCCAGCATGTTCTCCTTTGCCAGTTCCTGATGCCTGGCCAGCAGATGGCGTATGCTGCCTATCATGGTGTTGAAGGAATGGCCGATGCGCTCAAACTCATCTCCTGAGGTGATTTCCAGGGACACATCCAAATCCCCCTTCTCCACCTGGTCCAGGGCGCCTATGAGATCGTATATGATTTCCGTCTTTTTGTCCGCCACCTTGCCTGCGCTCCTGTAAATGGCCAGGGTCACTGCCAGGGCCAGAAATCCCACCAGCACCAGGGACATAAGGCACAGCTGGACAAAGGATGTACAGTCGTATATGACCTGTACGGACGCCTCCTCATCCAGCACGGACACGCTGTCCGTGTAATACCATCTGTTCTCCAGATGCACCATGCTGCCGCCGTCGCGGAATTCCTCCACCAGCTTGCCCCGGTCGTTCTGGAACCTGGACACGCCGTCGGTGAACAGCCGGTTGAACTTGTTAATCAGCAGTACGGGCTGTTCCATATTTCCCAGCCGTTCCTTAAACGCATCTGCTTTCAGCACAAAGCCGCTGTATCCCTGGAGCCTTCCGTCCTTTACCACGGTCTGGAACATGAGCCATGCAGGAAGGGCCCTTCCGTCTATCACCGTATTGTCATAGATAAAGATACAGTCATTTTTGCTGTCATTCTGGTCCGTTGTGTTCCAGGGCAGATAATTTCCTATGTACTGTATGACATTGGACTGGCTGTTGGTGGAAAAAACCAGATTCCTGTCCCGGTCAAACAGGTAATAGTCACCCCTGTAAACCTGCCCGTTAAGAAACCGGTAAATCTCCGACACTGCCTCTGTCTTATAGGAAGGCAGTCCCTTAAACTGTTCCACGTCCAGCTCCCCTGCCATCCTTTTATTCTCGTCCACATAGCTGTCTATAACGCCCTCAAACTCCCCGGAAAAGTGCTCCAGCATGGTCCTGCTCTTGCGGATGATCTGCTGGGACCCCACCGCTGTAAACACCAGAAGCAGGACCACCAGCGATATAAAGCAAGGTGCAAGCGCATGGAAAATCAAACTTTTCCGGATTTCGTCCCTGAAACATGTTTGTTTTCGCTTCTTCATACGCCTGCACCTTTTACCATTTTTAATATTAACACACTGCACAATACTGCAGTTTTCAGTTTATCATACGGCAGTTACATTGTCACGTCCTTATTGCCCGACACCTTGAAGAAGATGAGCAGGGATACCACGGTGGTAACGGTGAGGACGGTTGCCAGGGCAGCGGCTGTTCCGTAGCTGGCCCGGATGACCTCATTGTATATGGCCACCGACATGGTCCTTGTGTTGGCCGTATAGAGCATAACGGAAGAACTCAGTTCATTAATCAGGGTAATCCAGCTTAATATGGCGCCGGACGCAACACCCGGAAGCATCATTTTCGCCGTCACCTTCACAAAGGACATGGATGGTGAATCGCCCAGGCTGATGGCGGCCTCCTCCATGCTGGGACTGATCTGGTAAAGAATGGCGGAGCTGGAACGCAGCGTGTATGCCTGCCTCCGGATGACCAGGGATATGACCATAATGATGGCGGATCCGGCCAGCATCATAGGAGGATGGTTAAATGCAATCAGTAACGTAATACCAAGGACGGAACCCGGTACAATGTACGGGAACATGGCAATGGTGTCAATGGCGTTGGTCAGCCAGCTCTTGCGCCTCACTGCCAGGTACGCGATGAGCATGCCCAGGACCACGATAATCACAATAGCTGCCAGGCAGTAAAGATATGTATTCTTGATGGACTGGATGGCTGTGGAGAACACCTTGCGGTAGCTTTCCAGGGAAAATCCATCCACAAACACCTGCATCTTGGTGGCGCGGAAGGAGGTGTAAACAACCATGCACTGGGGTATGATGGAGGTGGCTGCCAGCAGATAGATAAACAGGTGAATGAAAAAGCCTTTGATTCCATGGACCTCCTTGGGCTGAATCGGCCTCATAGAGCTCATGGTAAAGGACTTGGTATTCACATACCATTTCTGCAGCAGGAACACAGTTGCGGTGACTACCACCATAATGGTCGCCATACATGCCGCAAAGTTGGCGGAACCGCCTGTCTCTCCCACGAACTCGGAGTATACCAGGGTAGGCATGACACGGTATCCCTCGCCAATCAGGGCCGGGGTGCCAAAGTCTGCCATACAGTTCATGAACACCAGCAGGGCTGCCGCTATCAGGGTAGGGGTGACCAGGGGCATGATTACGGTAAAGACCTTTTTCAGGCCTCCGCATCCCAGGCTTTCCGCCGCCTCAGACAGGGCCACGTCTATCTTTTTGAGGGCTCCCGATACATACATGTAGATAAACGGATACAGCTTAAGGGCAAATACCAGCAGCATTCCTCCAAAGCCGTAAATGGACGGCATGTGGATTCCCAGGCCCTTTAAGAACTGGGTCACGGTTCCGCTTCTTCCCAGAAGCAGGATCCAGGAGTAGGCGCCGATAAAGTTGGGGCTCATCATGGAGATGATGAACAGGATTTCCAGCAGGCCTTTTCCTTTTATTTTATAAAACGACATGAAATAGGCCAGAGGCACCCCCAGTATAATGGCTACCACGGTCACGCTGAAGGTCAGCTTAAACGAGTTGAGCAGTGCGCTTTTATAATACTTCTTTGAAAAGAACCTGGCATAGTTGTCAATGGTCCAGACCCCTGTCTCCGTGTCCTTGAAACCGCTTAAGAAAAGGCTGATGAGCGGATAGAGAAGGAACAGGGCAAACAGGGCAATGATGACCACTGTCACAATCGTCCAGAAGTCCCACCTGATTTTCTTATTCGTCATATCTCTTCACATCCTTTATCAGACTCTGTTCCATGTCCTGGGTGAACACGTTGATTTTATTGGGGTTCGGTCTAAGGCGTATCTTTTCTCCCACTGAGAATATGCGGTCCACATGGCCTAAATCCTGGGAGTACTCAATGCTTGGCTGGTCCTCCAGCACCATACCGTCTCCGAAGCGCAGGAAGTAGTTGGTGTATTTGCCCAGGAAGGTCCTGCTGATGATTTCGCATTCCATGCCTTCCGGATTCAGGGAGAATTCCTCAGGGCGGACCGAGACCACGACCCGCTGGCCCTCTGTCACCGTGTCCACAAGGTTTGCCATCTCCACATGGTATCCGCCCTCAAACACAACGGACGGCACGCTCCCCTGCTTTCTTATGGTTCCGAAAAAGAGATTGGAATGGCCGATAAAGGTGGATACAAATGCATTGTAGGGCCTTGCATAAATGTCCTGGGGGCTTCCAATCTGCTGGATAATCCCCAGCTTCATGACCGCAATCCTGTCTGATATGGCAAGGGCTTCCTCCTGATCATGGGTTACGTAAACCGTGGTAATACCCACCTGCTTCTGCACATCACGGATGGCGCTGCGCATCTCAATACGCAGCTTGGCGTCCAGATTGGACAGCGGCTCATCCATGAGAAGCACCTGGGGATGGATGACAATGGCCCTGGCCAGGGCTACTCTCTGCTGCTGGCCGCCGGACAGGCGCTCCGGCAGGCGGTCCTGGTATTCGTCGATTTTTACCACCTTAAGAATTTCATCCACCCGCTCCTTCATGTGCTCCTTCGGCACCTTGCGGATTTTCAGGCCGTATTCCACGTTCTGGCGTACCGTCAGGTGGGGGAAGATGGCATAGCTCTGGAACACCATGCCGATGTTCCGTTTCTGGGCCGGAATATCGTTGATGACCTTGTCGTCAAATTTGATGGTTCCCCCCTCGATGCTGTTAAACCCGGCAATCATGCGCAGCAGAGTGGTCTTGCCGCACCCGGAGGGCCCCAGCAGGGTAAAGAATTCCCCATTTTTTATAAAGGCGGACAAGTCCGGTATGATGGTCGTATCCCCATATTTTTTTACTACATTGTCGATTCCAATTGAAACACTCATACGTTTCCCCTCAATTCCTCTAAAATGAAGGGGGCTGACATATTAAGCCACGCCCCCGATGTATGTACCTTCATCTGCTCTTTGGATTGGTTTACTCTGTAAACAGCTCCTTAAACTCATCCAGCCACTCAGACTTGTGTGCCGCGGTGTCCGTCTCATCGTCCTGGATAACCTTAATCTGGTCCATTGGAACCATGGCGTCTCCCGCCTCCACATCCTTGCGGATGGTTCTTCTGTACTGGGTGTTGTTCATGAATTCCTGTACATCCTTGCTGGTGAGCCAGTCCACGAACTTCTGGGCATTTGATTCATTGGGGCAGCCCTTGATGATGTATACGCCGTCGCCGCGGAAGATAACGCCTTCACTCATATAAACTGTCTTGACAGGCGCGCCTGCGCCCACATACTGAGCAGAACCCTGCTCAAAGGTAAGACCTACGGTGTACTCTCCGTCCGCAACGCCCTTATACACTGCGGAGGAACCGCCTAACAGCTTGCCGTCCAGCTGTGCGCAGAACTGTTTTACATAGTCCCAGCCATTGTCAGGATTGCCGCCGCCCATTGCATAGAGCATGTTTACCAGATGCTCAAAGGAGGAGGAGGATGCAGCCGGGTCCGCAAAGGCAATCTTGCCCTTTAATTCAGGGTTCAGCAGGTCCTCATATCCTTCAATCTTGATATCGCCAATCAGGTCCGTGTTCACCATGATAACCGACGGAATGGTATCAAAACGTGTCAGGTTGCCCTCTGTGTTCTTGTATTCATCATAGAACGCATCCTCGTTGGATGTGGTGTAATCCGCAAAATACTCGCTCTTGTTTTTTACGGTTCCGATGGTTCCTGACCAGAGAATATCTGCCTGGGGGTTGTCGGCTTCTGTCTGGATTCTCTTTAACGCGTCGCCGGTACCCATGGCCAGACACTCAGCGTCAATACCCGTGTCCTCCTCGAACATGGCCAGCATGGAATCAATCATGGACTCTGTAAGGGGGCTGTAGATTATGAGCTTCTCATCCTTGGAACCGCCTGCATCTTCCTTCTTCTCACCGCCGTCCTCTTCCTTTCCTGTCTCTGCACCGGCCTCAGCCTTGGGCGCCTGGGTATCCGCGCCTTTCTCTGTGGCGGAACCTGAACTGCCTGAACAGCCAGCCAGGCTGACAGCCACTGCCGCCGCGCATAATACCGGGATTAATCTTCTTTTTTTCATTACCTTTATCCTCCTTTAAACTTGGTTGAAATAGTTTATGTACTGAATCAATAGGTTCCTGCCTCCTGGCCGCCAAGAAGCTTAAGGGCTGAGCTGGTTCCAATCCGCTCACAGCCTTCCTCCAGGAACTGCTCCAGGTCCTCCCTGGTCTTAACGCCTCCGGCTGCCTTGATTTTCACGCCTTCACCAATGTAGCGCTTAAACAGCCTGACATCCTCAATCCTGGCTCCTGCTGTTCCGAACCCGGTGGAGGTCTTGATATAATCGGCCCCTCCGTCCGTGACGCATTTGCACAGCTCCCTTTTCTCATCCTCTGTGAGATAACATGTCTCGATGATTACCTTCACCACATGGTTTCCGGCTGCTTTTTTGACTGCCTCGATTTCACGTGTGATCTTTGGAAATTCGCCGTTTTTTACATCACCTAAGTTTACCACCATATCCACTTCCCCGGCTCCGTCAGCCAGAGCCTTCTGGGTTTCGTAAACCTTTGTCTCCGTGGTATTATATCCCAGCGGAAATCCGATGACCGTGCATACATTCAGCTTGTCCCCATAGGCTTTTGATACCCGTTTAACATAGCTTGGAGGGATACAGACCGAAGCCGTATGGTTTTCAATGGCTTCCTCACAGAGTGTCTGTATCTCGTCCCAAGCTGAGACTGCCTTTAACAGCGTATGGTCCACATGGACCAGAATCTCTTCCTTTGTCATACCCATCCCCCTGTCCTCTTTGTTTGTAATCCCATTATATCGTCTCATTGCCGCCTGAACCATCCGAAATCCTGGCAAATTATCCAATATTCTGAACTCATTTTATATATTTCTATATATTGTAGATAATTCATGCTATGAACTATCCATTGGATATTATCTGATGGAATTTACACTGAAATGTGATAAGATATAGACAAAACCTGATTAACTTACAGCCAGGAAGCGTCTGAAAGACCCAGACAGCCCTCTCCCACTGGCAGAAATGGAGGCATCTATGTTCGGAAAAAAGAAAAAGGCAGAAGTGTTTATGACCAACGACCTGGGATTATACACCACCGTACATCAGGCCCTGAAGGCCGGACAGATTCCCTGCGAAGTAAAGGTTGTCAATACAGGTACCCGGAACAGGCGGACCGGCGCACTCATCGGCAGGGTGGGCGAACGGCCTGAGTTGGAAATACAGTACTATATTTATACGCCCCTGGAATATGCGGACAGGGCCAAATATGTGATTGATGAATACAGGAAAAATTTATCCCGGTGAACAAGGAATCCATTACGTATCAGGGGAAGGACGTGATTCGTACAAATCACGTCCTTCCCCTGTTTACTTCCATCCAGACTCATATTTTTAATAAACGCTCCACATCCGCTTCGATTCCCCTGCAGTCATCCGCTGTCTCCATGCCGTACTCCACTACCAGGTCAGCCTGAGGGGTATATTCCCCGGCCCATGCCATGAAGCTGTCAAAATCCAGGGTTCCGTCCCCAATCCGTCTGTGGCTGTCGTGAACTCCGTCATTATTGTGAAGATGGTATGCCAGAATCTGCCCTTTCAGGCGTTCCATAACGCTGCGCAGGTCCCAGCCATTGGCATGGGCATGGCCGATGTCTATGAGTACCGGGTATCCTTCCGCCCGGCACAGGGAAACAAAGCCATTCTCATCTAACAGCATATTGTTCCGGTCCATGACCCCCGCATTCTCCACGGCCACCGGTATTCCCAGGGGACGAAACAGTTCCTCCACCCTGCGGTAATTGGCGCAGGAATCCCGCAGCATCCTCTCCTTATCCCTGACAGTACAGTTGTTGTGATGAAAAACCATATAGCGGCTGTTAAGCCTTTCTGAATAGCGGAGGGTCTGGCCCACCAGTTCCATGGTGTACTCGTACTCCGGGGTTCCCTGGGGCGCCGAGTGCTCCGCCTTGTAATAAGGGCCGTGAAAGCTGATGGGAACATGTTTTAACAGGTCCATGCTCTCCTCAAGAAGAGAGGCGAATACCTGCCGGTGGAACATGGGAAATACTTCCACTCCCACCTGTCCCTTCCACTTTTCCACATAGGGCAGAATCCGCTTAAACTCCTCCGCCTTATACATATTGGTACTGATGAGCAAAGCCATGGCCGTTCTCTCCCTTCTTTCCGGCACCTTTTTGGAGTATATACGGCTCCCTGGCAGCCCTTAGCTGCTCCGGATAGCCCAGGGACACCTGGGTGGCCCTGTCAAAGAGATGGATTCTGTCAAAATCCGGCTGGATGTATACGCTCTCTCCCGGAGCAGGGACATCCCCCTCGCTTACAGCGATAATTTCCATATTGTCCACCTGCACATATACGCCGTACCGGTTGCCGTAATCCTCCACGTACTTGACGGTTCCCTCCAGGGTATTTTCCTGGCGCCTGCGATGCAAAATCATGTGCTCCGGGCGGATTCCCAGGAACAGACGGCCGGATTCGTTGCGGGAGGCCAATCCTGACCACATGTCCGGCAGCCAGACCACCTGTCTGCCGATCACCAGCGTTCCCCTGGTATAGGATGCCTCCACAATATTCATGGAGGGGGATCCGATGAATTTTGCGGTAAATACATTGGCGGGGCGGTTGTATACATTGGCGGGGGTGTCCAGCATCTGCATTTTCCCCTCATGCATCAGGGCAATGCGCTGTCCCACGGTCATGGCCTCAATCTGGTCATGGGTCACATAAATAAGCGTCTGATGGTACATCTCATGGATTTTCACCAGCTCCTTCCTGGCCCGCAGCCTCAGCTGGGCATCCAGGTTGGAAAGCGGTTCGTCCAAAAGGAAATAATCCGAGCGCTTCACCACTGCCCTGGCCAGCGCCACCCTCTGGCGCTGGCCGCCGGAAAGATCCTTTGGCCTGCGCTCCTCCAGCCCTTTCAGGTCCAGCATATCCAGAACCTCCGAAAGCCTGGTCTTTATCTCCGCGGGATCCATTTTGTGGGCTTTTAAGCCGTAAACGATATTGCTTTGCACCGTCATATGAGGAAACAGGGCATAGTTTTGAAATACCATGGACACATTCCTCTCCCCGCAGGGAACATCGTTTACCAGACGGCCGTCCATATAGAGATTTCCCCCGCTGAGCCTCTCCAGGCCCGCAATCATCCGCAGGGTGGTGGATTTGCCGCAGCCGGAAGGTCCCAGCAGAATCAGGCGCTCTCCTTCCCTGATTTCCATGTTTAAATCCTTTACGATTACATTTTTGTCATAAGCTTTCACTACATGGTCAAATACTATGTTTTTCATTGATTTCTCCTTATTTGATTCCCTTGGCCGCCAACTCCCTAACCCTTGATTCCCGACATGGCAAAGGTATTGATGATATAGCGCTGGAACAGAATATACAATGCCAGCGGAATCACCATGGTCATGACAGAAACAGCCATTGCTATGGTAAACTCCGTTCCCCCCTCCGCGCTTATGTACATCTGCAGGGCCAGGGACAGGGTATAATTCTCCTTGCTTTTCAGTATAAGAACAGGCCACACATACTCGTTCCAGGAATTGATGAAAAAGATGATTCCCGTGGAAATAATGGAGGGCCGTACTAACGGGATGATGATATCCCTCATGATCTTCAGATTCTTCACATTCTCCATCCTGGCCGCCTCGATAAGAGCCCTGGGGATTCCCCGCATGGACTGGCGCAGGAGAAAGATTCCCAGCACATCGGCCAGCTGGGGCAGGGCCACGCCCCATATCTTGTCGCTGAGGCCGATTTTGGAAATCATCAGATAGTTGGGAATCATGGTAACGGTAAACGGTATGAACATGGTGGCCAGCATGATAAAGTACAGGATTCCCTTGCCCCAAAAATCAAAATACACAAAGGAATAGGCTGCAAACAGGCTGGTAACGGTCTTAAAAACAGTTACAGTGGCAGCAATTAAAAAGGTATTCATGGTAATTCTTAAGAAGGGGAGCTTGCTGAATACATGGATGTAATTCTGCACCGTGGGCCTGGCCGGAATAATCTGAAACACCGTATTAAAGGCATCCTGCATGGTCTTAAAGGAATTTGACACCGCAAATACAATGGGCATCAGGATAAGGCACACGGCACACAGAAGAAGCAGGTGCCATCCCGGCTGCATTTCTTTAATTTTCATAGTATACCCCCTTTTCCACAAACCGGAATTCCAGAAGCAGCAGTACAATAAACAGCACCATGGTAATCACTGAAACAGCTGATGATGTGCCTGTGCGGTACAGGGTAAATGCCTCATGGTAGGACATGTATATCAGGTTGGAGCTGGCATAGTTGGGACCGCCCTGGGTTACCACCTTGATGGGTGTAAACACATACTGAAGCCCCTGTACAATGGTGGTGATAAACACGTAGATTCCAGTGGCCGAGCTCATAGGAACCACCATGTCGCGGAAGATTTTCCACAGGGGAATATTGTCCAGTCTGGCCGCCTCAACGACCTCCTGGGATACCCCGGACACACCTGCCAGTATGATGATAAAATTATAGCCGAACACCTTCCAGGAGGTGATTATGCTCAGTACAGCAATGACCCACCCCTCGGCCTTGGACCAGAAGGGAAGGGCCAGGCCAAAGTACTTTAACACAAGGGCCACAGGGCCGGAAATGGGGTTCAGAATCCAGATATAAAGAATGGATCCCACCACCAGGGATATGACGCTGGGCAGGAAAAACACAGCTTTATAAAAGCCCTGTCCCCTCTTAATCACCGCTGACAGGATGAAGGAAAGGATGTAGGGCAGCACAAAATTCAGCACCAGCAGTACAAGGATATACACCGCCGTATTTCCCGCAATCTTCCAGGAATTCGGGTCCCTGAAAATGGCTGCATAGTTAGCCAGCCCCACAAACTTTTTCACCGGTTTTACCATATTCCACTCAAAAAAACTGAGATAGACCGTATAAAACAGGGGATAAAACATGAATACCGCAAACACAGCCAGCGATGGCACAAGAAACAGATATCCCAGCAGTGTCTGCTTTTTTTCTTCCTGATTCAATCTGATTTTACCTCCATAAAGGGGCAGGTATCCCCATGTCCCCGGGGATACCCGCTCCAATTTATTGTAAGCAGCTGTATTTCAGCCGGTTACTGTACTGCCAGCAGCTGGTTGATGGCATCCTGTGCTGCCTTCATGCCCTGTTCTGCCGTCACCTGCCCGCCCAGAATCTGGTCCCTCATGTCTAAGAGCATCTGCTCTGCCTGCAGGCCGGCGTCTCCCGGAAACGCTGTCCACGGAACCACTCCGTCCATCTGCTGGATGGCTGCGTTCATCATCTTGTTCTCTGCCAGGAATGTCTTAAGCCCGTTCTCAGCCCCGGCCACATCCTTTCTGGGAGGCACATAACCGGTTCCCTCTGTCCAGGCTGCCATGGACTCCACGCTGTAGAGAAACTTCTCAAATTCCCATGCCGCCTCAATCTGGTCATCGCCCTGAGCCGTAATAGCCAGGAAGCATCCTCCTGCCGGAACCATGCGCTCCTTGTCTTTCCACAGGGGGGATTTTACGGTTGCCACGTCAAACTGCGCGCCCTTCTGCACGGAAGCCCTTCTGGCAATGGTGGTGTATAACATGGCGCAGTTGCCGTCAATAAAGCTCTGGCACCCTTCCTCCCAGGAGATATGTAAAGCGGTCTGGTCCTTCACCATATCAGCTATCAGCTGCATGGCTTCAATTCCATCCTCCGTGGCAAAGGAGGCCTCTTTTTTGCCCTCCGCGTTGGTGGTCAGCATCTTAGCGCCGCTGCTTTCAATCAGTCCCTGCTGTGCCCAGAAATCCGCGGGCTCCTGCATATAAAAACCGTACTTTCCTGTCTTTTCCTTGATGGTCTTTGCAAACTCGCTGACCTCCTGCCAGGTAGCCGGGCCGTCCTCCGCAAGTCCTGCCTCCCTTAAGATGTCCTTGTTGATGTAGAGAACCGGATTACTCAGGGAATAGGGGATGCCCACCTGGGAACCCTGGCTGTTTACAGCCAGCTCAAGGACATTGGGAAGAAATTTGTCCTGAAGGAAACCCGCATCCTCCTTGTCAAACCTGTCTATGGCTTCCTGAGGGGACACATAGGAAAAGTTATTGGAAAAATAATCCAGAAATGCCCAGCCAATCTGCACCAACGCCGGAGAATTGCCTGCTGCCGCCTCTGCCTGGAGGTTCTGCATCAGTCCCTTATACATGTCCGGGTTGTATTTTGCCACTACCTGGATGTGGTCGTTGCTTTCGTTAAACTGCTTAACCAGCTCGTCTACCACCAATCCTCCCTGTGTTTCCGCATTACAGTGCCAGTATTCGATTACTGTTTTTTCTCCGGAGGAGCTGTTTCCCCCGGTCCCGGACCCTGTACCGGTATCTGTACTGGTATCTGTATTAGTGTCTGTGCCGGCCTCTGCCCCGCTTCCGGCCTGGTTTACCGCTGCTGTGCCGGTCTGCGCATTGGCTGCACCCGCGTTATCCCGGGCTTTGCTGCCTGACGCTGCACCGCAGCCGGATAAAACTGCCATTGAAGCTGACACTGACACTGCCATGGCCAATGCCATCAAAGATTTTACACTTCTTCTCATTACTCCATTTCCTCCTAATCATTCCGTTGTATGTTTTATCTTAAAGATTGAATGTAAATTCCGGAAGATAAAATCTGTAAAATCTTTGCAAGGAATTGGAAAAGTACAAAAATAAAGCACGGACCTAATCTTTTGTCCGTGCTTTCATCCATACATATACTGCATCAATTTATCCGCCCGCCGTAGGGGCATGCCCTAAATTCCTGAATCCGGGCCTTCCATCTACAATGTGACTCCCTGCTTAAAGATAGCCAAATCATGAAAACCGGCTTCCTCTGACTTAACCTTTTCCCCGGAAGCCACCCTGAGAACATATTGGAACAATTCCATGGCCACCTGGTCCTTCGTTTTTGTCTCCACCATTTCGCCGGCATTAAAATCGATCCATCCTGCCTTGTATCCGGCCAGCTTTGAATTGGAGGAAATCTTCATGGTGGGAACCAGGGTCGCAAAGGGCGTGCCCCTTCCCGTTGTAAAAAGTACAATCTGGGCGCCGGATACTGCCAGGGCCGTGGCCGCTACCAGGTCATTGCCCGGAGCGGACAGCAGGTTAAGGCCCTTCTCCCTGACGCGTTCGCCGTACTCCAGCACACCGCACACAGGTGAGGAACCGGACTTCTGAGTGCAACCAAGAGACTTATCCTCCAGGGTGGAGATACCCCCCTTTTTATTGCCCGGGGATGGATTTTCATAGATAGTCTGGTTGTGGCTGGTGAAATATTCCTTGAAGCCATTGATTAGCTTCACAGTCCTGGCAAATGTCTCCTCATCCCGGCACCGGTTCATCAGAATGGTTTCAGCGCCAAACATCTCCGGCACCTCGGTGAGAATCGTGGTCCCGCCCTTGGATATAAGTATATCGGAAAATGCACCCACCGCCGGATTGGCCGTGATTCCCGACAGCCCGTCGGAGCCGCCGCACTTCATGCCGATGATCAGCTGAGACGTGTCACATTCCACCCTGACATCCCCGGAAGCCTTCTCATACAGCTGTCCCAGAAGCTCCATGGCAGCTTCCATCTCATCCTCACAGTCCTGGCATTGCAGGAATTTCACCCGTTCCGGGTCATACTCACCGATATAGTCCATCAGAACCGGTATATTGCAGTTTTCACAGCCCAGTCCCAGAACCAGCACACCGCCCGCGTTGGGATGATGGATGATGTCGGCCAGCACCTTCCTGGTATTCTCCTGATCCTCCCCCATCTGGGAGCATCCGTAGGGATGGGCAAACGCCACGATATCCTCCACGTTTCCCAGCATAAAACGGCGCTTTGCCTCCTGCTCCATTGCCCTGGCCACTGAATTCACGCAACCTACGGTGGGAAGAATCCACAGTTCATTGCGCACTCCGCATCCTCCGTTCCCCCGCTTATATCCCATAAAGCTGGATGGGGATGACTTGGGAAGTTCCTTTATCTGAGGCTCGTATTGATACTCCAGCACATCGCCCAGGGCAGTGCGTACATTATGGATATGCACCCAGTCCCCGGGATTAATCTGCCGGGAGGCATATCCGATGCGGCAGCCGTATTTGACCACGGGCGCGCCCTCCGGTATTTGGCAGACTGCAAACTTATGTCCCTGGGGAATATCCTCATTTAAAACCACTGTATATGGGTCTGACGCAACTGTACTTCCTTTGGACAGCGGCTTTAACGCCACCGCCACCGTATCTTCCCTGTTGATTTTTATAAACTCCTGCATATAACTCTTCCTCCGGGCCGCACATATCATTTATGCCTGACAGGCATCTACTCCGATTCACTCAGAACCGCGTCGTACGCCTTGTCCATACCTTCTGTCTCAATCAATTCATACCACTTCTTTACATCAGCGAGAAGGGGGCTTAAATCCTGTCCCCAGTAATCTTCCCTCTTTAAAATATCCTCCACCGGAGCTGTTTTCATGAAATCCATGATTTCCTGGCTGTCATTGGCATCATCGGTGCGGTAAAATGCCATGAGAGCTGCCAGAGAAAAAGTAAGCCCCTGGGGACAGGAACCAAACATATCCCTGTATTCCAGTATGGTGGGAAGCACCCTTGCCCGGAATTTGGACACAGAGTTAAGCGCAATAGAGAGGAGCATATGCCTGATAAAGGGGTTGGAGAACCGTTCCAGCACTGCCTCTCCGAATTTCCGGTTATCTTCTGTATCGCCAATGGCCGGTATAATTTCCCTGAAGATGCATTTGCGCAAGAGGGCGGACACCTTTTCATCCTTCAGGCACTCTCCCACCGTCTTAAGTCCGTATAAATGGGCTCCCAGCACCATGGAGGTATGGGCTCCGTTCAGGATACGCACCTTCCTCTTTTTATACGGGTCCACATTGTCGGTCCAGACCACATGAAAACCTGCCTTTTGTAACGGAAGCTCATCCTCATGGCTTCCCTGGATGACCCACAGGTGGAATATCTCAGCCGTATCCATCATATTGTCCTGTTCGCCAATCCTCCGGCAGAGCTCCTCATGCTCATCCCTGGGAAATCCGGTGACAATGCGGTCCACCAGTGTGGAACAGAAATCATTTTCCCGTACAAGCCATGTCTCAAATTCCTCTCCCAGCTCCCACTGTTTTGCGTAACGGAGACAGCATTTTTCCAGCTCCTCGCCGTTGTGGTCAATCAGCTCACAGGAGAGAATAATGAAACCTTTAAGCCCCAGCCGGAACCGCTTATATAAAAGCTGGGTCAGCTTGCCGGGAAATGACCTGGCCGGCGCATCTGTAAATTGGTTGGAATCCACATACTCGATTCCCGCTTCCGTGGTATTGGACACAATAAAGCGGAAATCCGGGTTCTCGGCCAGCTTCATGTAGGCTTCAAAATCATCATAGGGATTCACGCACCTGGATATGATGTCAATATGGGTGTGCTCATCCACCACCTGCCCGTTATCAATGCCTCTGAGGAACAGGTTGTACTCACATCCCTGCTGCTCCAGTACGCTGCACATCCCTTTTTCAATCGGCTGGACTATGACCACAGAGCCGTCAAACAGCCCTTTGTCCTGCATCTTCTGGAAAAAATAGTCTGCAAAGCCTCTGAGGAATCCGCCTTCGCCAAATTGGATTACTGTTTCTTTTCTTGCTATGATACACCTCCATCTTTATGTTTACAAGGAATGGATACCCCGTTGTCTGCAGCGGGGTATCCAACTCATATTGTTAACTATTACCACAGGTTGCCGTCCTCATCAAAAGGAAGATACTCAGGTTCGCTTTCAATCGTGATGCCGGGATGATTCCTGACTTCATCATAATAAGCCTCTGACAGCATGATATGTTCCAGGTGCAGGCTGTTGGGAATCCGGACGATTCTCGGATTCTTTTTATCAATTTCATTGCAGGTGCGGACGCATACCTGTATGGCTTCCTTATCACTTTCCATGACAATGGGGATTCGGACCCCGCCAAGGACAGTACAAGTTATTGCGTTTGGATACATGGAAGCCAGGTCCAGCTGGTTAAACACCCGTTTTGTAGTTGCGCTGGAATATCCAAGACCGATTCCGTTTCCATGGGTTTCGGGGCTCAAATCCAGTACACACACCCTTTGGGCATTGATACCGCCAGATGCATAGGGTGTACAGAACGTACCCGTAATATTCGGGTCCATGCCATCACCGCTGAAATTCTTGCCAATCTGGTCCACAACCAGTACGTCACAGGAATCCACCAGGATTCTGGGCATGTAGGTAAATGCCTCTTTGAGAAGGGGCGGCTCTTTCTCCACTATGTCCTCTGCCTGGACCGCCGCTATCTTACAGGTCTCATCAAAGGCATTTTCTATCACTGCCACTGCAAACAGTACAGGTGCATTCTCTATGATTGCTTTTCCAAACATCGGCACATACTTTGCCATGTTTTTAAAGCCCGCCTCATGGCACACCTCAGCCCCATGCTGTTTTCCAAGTCCAATGGCCATCATTTTCATGATACCGCTTTCATATGGTCCCCTGAAGGCTGTATGGGGTTTTATCCTGCAGCTGACAATGATGCCGTCCGCTTCCGCGGCATATTTGTCAATGAACACATCCATGCCTTCCTCATTGACGCCTATCTTTTTTACTTCCATGGATGAGAGAATCGGGCATCCCAGATAAGACTCAGTGATGCCGTAACTCTCCAGGACATCTTTTTGTCCCTCTGCCGTAGCTCCCCCATGGCTTCCCATGGCGGGAACCACAAAGGGCTCTGCTCCCCTGGATTTAACATAGTCCGCAATTGTCTTTGTGACCAGGGCCACGTTTGCAATTCCCCTGGATCCTGCCGTAATGGCAATCCTCATACCCGGCCTGACTTTCGCTGCAAAACTCTCCTCGGACAGGTATCCCCGTATAATTCCCGGTATATCCTCCGGCTCAATCCTGGGCCGTGGAAACGTCTGTCTTACTTTAAACATTTTAGGCAAATCCTGGCTGCTCACCAGGTCCGCTACAAATTGGCGTTCTCTCATTTTCCGCAACACTCCTTATCCGGCATTAATAAAATACATTTACAAGGAACGTAGTCAACTGTGGAATATATGTCAGCACAATAATATCAATTGCAAACAGGATATAAAATGGAACTGCTTCCTTTATGAAATCCTTTGTAGGGCACTTGGTAATACCGCAGCTTACAAACATCAGTGTTCCCATGGGAGGTGTAAATGCTCCTATTGTACAGTTAAAAATATAGACCATGGCAAAATGGATATCATCAATTCCATAAGCCATTGCAACCGGATGCAGAAGAGGTGCCAGCACGATCATGGATGCGTTTCCTTCGATAAACATACCAACGATCAAAAGGAAGATATTGACCATAATCAGGAATACATACTTATTATGGATATTGCTTATCATCCACTGTGAAAACTGCTGCGGTATCTGCTCCTTTGTGAGAATCCATGAAAAACAGGTGGCGGCAGCTACAATAAGCATGATAGACGCCGTTGTCGTTACTGTTTCCTTGCACCCCTGCATCACGTTTTTAAGTGTCAGTTCTTTATACAGCAGTCCCAGCAGCACCGCATATACGATTGCCACAGTTCCCGCCTCGGAAGCAGTAAAAACGCCAATCCTTACCCCGCCGATAATAATGACCGGCAAAAGCAATGGAAGAAATGCAGGCCTGACAGCTGCTATTTTTTCAGAAACAGGAATCTTAGTGGTCCTGCTTGGCAGGTATCCTCTTTTTTTGGACAAAAAGTGTGTAAATATCATCAATGTCACACAGAGAACAATTCCGGGCCCGATTCCCGCTATGAACAGTTTACCGATTGATATGTTATTGATACAGCCATAGATAATCAGCCCTACTCCCGGAGGAATCAGCGGAACCACCATGCCGGATGCGGCTGTGATGACGGTTGAAAATGACTTTGAATATCCCTTTGACTCCATGGTTGGAACCAGCATCTTACACTGCATGGCCGCGTCTGCCAGGCTGGATCCGGACAAGCCTCCCATGAGAGTGGAGAGCAGGATGTTGACCTGCGCCAGTCCTCCGGGCATCCTGGCTGTCAGCACTTCACAGCAGTTCATAATGCGCTTGGTGACGCCCGTATAATTCATAAATATGCCTGCACATACAAAAAAGGGGATTGCCAGGAGAGAGAGTCCCTCTGCGCCGCTTATGGTCTTCTGGGCAAATATGGAGAGATTCATTCCGGGCGTTCCTATAAAGTAAACGGCTGACGCTGATAAAACCGCAATATACACCGGTACCTTCAGGAAAAGGAGTACCAGCAAGAGAATTGCGCATATGATAACCAGATTATTCATCTTCGTCCTCCTCTACCAATTTTTCTACTTCATCCTCGTAACCAAACACATTGACAAGAAAATAGTTAAATATCTGAAGCATACAGGAAACCGGTACAATTATATAAATCCAGGTAAACGGTAAGTTGAGCACCGCTGTTGTCCTTCCTGTACGCATGAAAAGCTGAAGATAACCAATGCTTGTATAGCACAGGAATCCCAGTACCGCTGTCACCACCAGCCCGATAAAAATACTCACGATTTTGCGGACCGGTTTTGGAAATATCTCATATAAGATTTCTATTGCCGAATGGTTTCCTGTACGGTAAGCCGCACCTCCTGCTGCAAATACGACCCATACAATGAACGCAGCCTGTATTTCCTCTATCCATCCGAATGGTTTTCCAACCACATAGCGGGCGATAACGCCCGCAAATGTGCATCCTACAAGAATAACCAGTGCAATAGAAGCAATCACTATATCCAGATTAATCAGAATCTTAAAAAGCTTGCTGTCTTTTTTCATTCCATGCTCCTATCTGTAGTCAGAACTGTTTATTTTGCTGCTTCCTTTACTGTGTCGTACAGTCCGTCACTCCAGCCAAGGGTTTCGCCTGCGATATCATAGAATGGCTGTCCTGCCTCAATCCATTTTGCCTTCTGCTCGTCTGTCAGGGTAGTGATGGTCACGCCTGCATCCAGCAGTTTCTGCCTTGCATCTTCCTCTGCTGCTTCCTGTAATTCATTATTGTACAGTCCTGCCTCGTCTGCTGCCTCTGTAAGGATCTTCTGCTGGTCAGCTGTCAGGCTCTGGAAAAACGTATCTCCGCAAATCCACATGGATGTGGCCAGTATATGCTCATCCTCTACCAGATACTTGGCAACCTCCTGGAAGCTTCTGTTGGCAAGAGGAGTGATTGGGTTTTCCACAGCGTCAATGGTCTTTGCCTGCAGTGCCTGGTAAACATCGCCCATATCCATACCCACAGAGGATGCTCCCAGGGAATTAAAACTGCTGATGGAAAGATCGTTGGATGAAACTCTCAGCTTCAGGCCTGCCAGGTCTTCCGGAAGCGTCACCGGTTTTACGGAAAGAATATTTCTGGCTCCATATACCCAGTTGGATGACAGAACGCGGATGGAAGCCTTCTGTGCCAGCTCATCGCACAGTCCCCTGTACCAGTCGCTGTCAATGGCTGACCACTCCTCATCCCAGGTATCAAACATGAACGGCGCATAGAAAATTCCAAAGTCCGGTACTCCGTAATCCGCAAGAAACGCACCATCTGCCACTGTAATCATGGGCTCGCCCAGAATCATCTGGTCAATCAGTTCTGTCTTCTTGCCCAATGCAGAGTTTGGGAAAAGTTCCATCTTGATGGTTCCGTTACTCTTAGACTCAACCAGTTCCTTCCATTTCTCAACAGCCTTTGCTGCCGGCTCAGAAGTGGCGTTCTCATAGCCAACCTGAATCGTAACCACATCGCCTGCTGCCGGCTCTGTATCTGCATCTGCCTGTGCTGCCGTTGTATCGGTTGCTGAATCGGCTGCCGCCGCACTCTCTGTGGTGCCTGCCGCTGTGGTGGACCCAGTACTTCCGCCTCCACATGCTGTCAAGCTGGCTGCTGCCAATACTCCTGCCATTGTAAGTGCTGCTAATCTGTTAAATCTCATAATCTTACCCTCCATATATTAATATTTTTTGTTACCTTTACCTTTTGTGTCTTATCTGTCTGTAAAGTCCAGGATTACCTTCAGCATATTTCCCGGGTTGTTAGCAAAATCATTGAATGCTTTGGCCCCATCCTCAAATTTATATATATTGGTAATAATTCCCTTTACCGGTACCTTTCCTTCCTTGACCAGGTCAATCAGCTCCACAAAATCTTTCTTAAGAGCATTCCTTGAACCAAATACATTAAGTTCTTTTTTCTGGAGCAGTGTAAAATTGAAATCCAGGTTTTTCTTTCCTACTCCGATGACAACCACCTTTCCCCCAAAACAGGCCGCGTCAATGCAGTTCTGGAATGTGGATGGAAGTCCTACCGCCTCAATGGCAATATCAAACCCGTTCCCGTCTGTAATCTCCTTCACCGCTTTGTCAAAGCCCTCCGGGGAATCATTAAGGATGATGCCATCCACGCCGAACTCCCTGGCCATGTCCAGTTTTCCCATGGACACATCGGATATGTAAACCACTGCCCCCTTTGCCTTGGCTGCCACCGCAGCCAGAACGCCGATGGTACCGGCTCCTATGACCAGAACCTTGTCTCCCGGCTTTACCTCTGCCCTGCTGACACCATGATAGCTGATGCAGAAAGGCTCAATGGCTGCAAGAAGCATGGGATCCAATCCCTTTCCGTCATACACACGCTCCTCAGGCATGGTTATATACTCCTGAAACGCCCCGTCTCTCTGGCATCCCATGGTCTGGTTATCCATACATGCATTCACGATTCCATGCTCGCAGGAATAACAGTGTCCGCAGTTAAAATATGGATTGCAGGTTACAATCATTCCCGGGCGAAGGCCCTGTCCATTGTCCTCATCCACCTCCACAATTTCCGCAGAAAACTCATGGCCTGGTATCCTTGGATAATCGAAGTATGCGAAAGTCCCCTTGTAGGAACCCAGATCGCTTCCACAGATTCCCCCATACAGGAGTTTCAGCAGAACCTCACCTTTTTGCCTAACCGGTTTGTCGATATCCCTGAACTCTACCTGACCGGGTGCATTAATATACATTGCTTTCATTAATCTTCCTCCCAGCTGAGATATATTCTTTGTTGTATACATCATAGTATATATTAATGAATACATCATGTCAACTGATTTTCTGACCGTGTTTTATATTTTGTATATAATG
>SKEV01000241.1_pt1 | contig 38838 bp, 32 predicted proteins | sample 4819531 | NCBI WGS metagenome assembly SKEV01 (sample SAMN11008800, study PRJNA524170) | human gut metagenome | biome: Human fecal sample; material: Feces; isolation source: fecal sample from pouch patient p9, p28 | host: Homo sapiens | place: Israel: Tel-Aviv | collected 2016-08-01 | reverse complement strand
TCTTTAAGCGGCTGCCTGCGAATTACCGTCGGAACCCGTGAAGAAAGCCAGCGCGTCATTGACGCCTTACGTGCGGAGCAAGTTTGATGAGTCAGAAGTATCTTTTTATCGATCGCGATGGAACCCTGATTAGCGAACCGCCGAGTGATTTTCAGGTGGACCGTTTTGACAAACTCGCCTTTGAACCGGGCGTGATCCCACAGCTGCTGAAGCTGCAAAAAGCGGGCTACAAGCTGGTGATGATCACTAATCAGGATGGTCTGGGAACACAAAGTTTCCCGCAGGCGGATTTTGATGGCCCGCACAACCTGATGATGCAGATCTTCACCTCGCAAGGCGTGCAGTTTGATGAAGTGCTGATTTGTCCGCACCTGCCCGCCGATGAGTGCGACTGCCGTAAACCGAAAGTAAAACTGGTGGAGCGTTATCTGGCTGAGCAAGCGATGGATCGTGCCAGTAGTTATGTGATTGGCGATCGCGCGACCGACATTCAACTGGCTGAAAACATGGGCATTACTGGTTTACGCTACGACCGCGAAACTCTGAACTGGCCGATGATTGGCGAGCAACTCACTAAACGAGACCGTTACGCTCACGTAGTGCGTAACACCAAAGAGACGCAAATTGACGTCCAGGTGTGGCTGGATCGCGAAGGTGGCAGCAAGATTAACACCGGCGTTGGCTTCTTTGATCATATGCTGGATCAGATCGCTACTCACGGCGGCTTCCGGATGGAAATCAACGTCAAAGGCGATCTCTATATCGACGATCACCACACCGTCGAAGATACCGGCCTGGCGCTGGGCGAAGCGTTAAAAATTGCCCTCGGCGACAAACGCGGTATTTGCCGCTTTGGTTTTGTGCTGCCGATGGACGAATGCCTTGCCCGCTGCGCGCTGGATATCTCTGGTCGCCCGCACCTGGAATATAAAGCCGAGTTTACTTACCAGCGCGTGGGCGATCTCAGCACTGAAATGATCGAGCACTTCTTCCGTTCGCTCTCATACACCATGGGCGTGACCCTGCACCTGAAAACCAAAGGTAAAAACGATCATCACCGTGTAGAGAGCCTGTTCAAAGCCTTTGGTCGGACCCTGCGCCAGGCCATCCGCGTGGAAGGCGACACCCTGCCCTCGTCGAAAGGAGTGCTGTAATGAACGTGGTGATCCTTGATACTGGCTGCGCCAATTTGAACTCGGTGAAGTCGGCCATTGCGCGCCACGGTTATGAACCCAAAGTTAGCCGTGACCCGGACGTCGTGTTGCTGGCCGATAAACTGTTTTTACCCGGCGTCGGCACCGCACAAGCTGCGATGGATCAGGTGCGTGAGCGCGAGCTATTTGATCTCATCAAAGCCTGTACCCAACCGGTGCTGGGCATCTGCTTAGGGATGCAACTGCTCGGGCGGCGTAGCGAAGAGAGCAATGGCGTCGATTTACTGGGCATCATCGCCGAAGATGTGTCGAAAATGACCGACTTTGGTCTGCCACTGCCGCATATGGGCTGGAACCGCGTTTACCCGCAGGCAGGCAACCGCCTGTTTCAGGGGATTGAAGACGGCGCGTACTTTTACTTTGTTCACAGCTACGCAATGCCGGTCAATCCGTGGACCATTGCCCAGTGTAATTACGGCGAACCGTTCACCGCGGCGGTACAAAAAGATAACTTCTACGGCGTGCAGTTCCACCCGGAGCGTTCTGGTGCCGCTGGCGCTAAGCTGCTGAAAAACTTCCTGGAGATGTGATGATTATTCCGGCATTAGATTTAATCGACGGCACCGTGGTGCGTCTCCATCAGGGCGATTACGGCAAACAACGCGATTACGGTAACGACCCGCTGCCGCGCTTACAGGATTACGCCGCGCAGGGTGCCGAAGTGTTGCATCTGGTGGATCTGACCAGGGCAAAAGATCCGGCTAAACGTCAAATCCCGCTGATTAAAACCCTGGTCGCGGGCGTTAACGTTCCGGTGCAGGTTGGCGGCGGTGTGCGTAGCGAAGAAGACGTAGCGGCGTTACTGGAAGCAGGCGTTGCGCGTGTGGTGGTTGGCTCCACCGCGGTGAAATCACCAGAAATAGTGAAAGGCTGGTTTGAACGTTTCGGTGCCGATGCCTTAGTGCTGGCGCTGGATGTCCGTATTGACGAGCAAGGCAACAAACAGGTGGCGGTCAGCGGCTGGCAAGAGAACTCGGGCGTGTCGCTGGAACAACTGGTGGAAACCTATCTGCCCGTCGGCCTGAAACATGTTCTGTGTACCGATATCTCGCGCGATGGCACGCTGGCAGGCTCTAACGTCTCTTTATATGAAGAAGTGTGCGCCAGATATCCGCAGGTGGCATTTCAGTCCTCCGGCGGTATTGGCGACATTGATGATGTGGCGGCCCTGCGTGGCACTGGTGTGCGCGGCGTAATAGTTGGTCGGGCATTACTGGAAGGTAAATTCACCGTGAAGGAGGCCATTGCATGTTGGCAAAACGCATAATTCCATGTCTCGACGTTCGTGATGGTCAGGTGGTGAAAGGCGTACAGTTTCGCAACCATGAAATCATTGGCGATATCGTGCCGCTGGCAAAACGCTACGCTGAAGAAGGTGCAGACGAACTGGTGTTCTACGATATCACCGCTTCCAGCGATGGCCGTGTGGTAGATAAAAGCTGGGTATCCCGCGTGGCGGAAGTAATCGACATTCCGTTCTGTGTGGCGGGTGGGATTAAGTCGCTGGATGACGCCGCCAAAATTCTTTCCTTTGGCGCGGATAAAATCTCCATTAACTCCCCTGCACTGGCGGACCCGACGTTAATTACTCGCCTGGCGGATCGCTTTGGCGTGCAGTGTATTGTGGTGGGTATTGATACCTGGTACAACGCTGAAACCGGTAAATATCATGTGAATCAATATACCGGCGATGAAAGCCGCACCCGCGTCACTCAGTGGGAAACGCTCGACTGGGTACAGGAAGTGCAAAAACGCGGTGCCGGAGAAATCGTCCTCAACATGATGAATCAGGACGGCGTGCGTAACGGTTACGACCTCGAACAACTGAAAAAAGTGCGTGAAGTTTGCCACGTCCCGCTAATTGCCTCCGGTGGCGCGGGCACCATGGAACACTTCCTCGAAGCTTTCCGCGATGCCGACGTTGACGGTGCGCTGGCAGCTTCCGTATTCCACAAACAAATAATCAATATTGGTGAATTAAAAGCGTACCTGGCAACACAGGGCGTGGAGATCAGGATATGTTAACAGAACAACAACGTCGCGAACTGGACTGGGAAAAAACCGACGGACTGATGCCGGTGATTGTGCAACACGCGGTATCCGGTGAAGTGTTAATGCTGGGCTATATGAACCCGGAAGCCTTAGACAAAACCATCGAAAGCGGCAAAGTCACTTTCTTCTCGCGCACTAAACAGCGACTGTGGACCAAAGGCGAAACGTCGGGCAATTTCCTCAACGTAGTAAATATTGCGCCGGACTGCGACAACGACACGCTACTGGTACTGGCGAATCCTATCGGACCAACCTGCCATAAAGGCACCAGCAGCTGCTTCGGCGAAACTGCTCACCAGTGGCTGTTTCTGTATCAACTGGAACAACTGCTCGCCGAACGCAAATCAGCCGACCCGGAAACCTCCTACACCGCCAAACTGTATGCCAGCGGCACCAAACGCATTGCGCAGAAAGTGGGTGAAGAAGGGGTGGAAACCGCACTGGCAGCGACAGTACATGACCGCTTTGAACTGACCAACGAGGCATCTGATTTGATGTATCACCTGCTGGTGTTGTTGCAGGATCAAGGGCTGGATCTCGGAGAAGTGATTGATAATCTGAAGAATCGGCATTAACGCGTTGGCCCCCGCAGCAACGGCGGGGGTAGCATCTCTCAGGATTTGCTTTCCAGCAATGTAGTGTAGAGATTGACATAGGCGTCAATCATATGGTCGGCAGTAAACATCTCTTCAAAACGACGACGCGAGTTTTCGCCATAGCGGTTGGAGGTTTCCTCGTTATTCCAGAGCTCATTCATCGCCTCCACCAGCGCCTGGCTATCATTCGGCGGAATCACGCAACCACTCACTTTGTCCTGGTTAATGAAAGAGGTACCTGTACCAATCTCACAAGAGATCAGTGGCCTTGCGAAGCGTGCGCCTTCCAATAACGTAATACCAAACGCCTCAGAGCGCAGATGCGAGGGGAATACCACGCCCCGGCAGAGCTGGAAGAGAATGTACTTATCTTCGTCGTTGAGCATGCCGGTAAACATCACATTGCTCAGCCCGCGCTGCTGCGCTTCACGCCGCACTTCCGATTCCAGCGGCCCGCCCCCTACAACCACCACTGGCAGTCGGCTACGCTCAGCGGCATCCATCAGAATATGCAGCCCTTTGTAGTAGCGGAAAGTGCCGACGAAGAGAAAGAACTTATCGCCGACAGTTTCCCGCCAGTGCGCGACCCTCTGCGGATCGTGCTGCACGTCCTGCTGTTCCAGACCAAACGGGATCACCACCGTTTTATCCAGATATTTTTTCAGGGTCTGGCTGGAAGCCACATAATTGGGCGACGAGGCAACGATGCAATCTACGCCGCTGAGAAATCGCTCCTGCAGCGGCTGGTACAGCTTCATTAACCGTTTTTGTTTCACTATATCAGAGTGATAGGTCACCACAGTCCTGGCGTCAGGCCGCGCCGAAAGATGCAGCATATCCATAAAGGGAAACGGAAAATGGTAGTTGATGATATCGTAGTCATCTTTAATCAGCTTAAAACGCTTTAACGCTTTCAGCGAAAACGGCGTGGAGGCAATTTCAAAAAGCTGTTTATTATAAATGACCCGATGATCTTCGTAAGCGACAGGACCTGTATCTTTGTCCGGGCTAAAAGTGAAAACATCGGCTGCGATTCCCCGGCGGGCGCAGCCCTGACTTAGCTGATAAATTACCTGCTCAATACCGCCGTAGGTATCGGGATAGTAAGTCTTATAGACGTGTAGAACTCTCAACTGACACCCTTAGAGTAATTTATAGGCGTTAATGGTCTGTGTCGCACAGTTCTCCCACGAAAACTGTTTCGCCTGAGCAAGACCGCGCGCGGTGGCGATTTCCCGCCAGCTATCATCTTGCAGGCTCTGCAAAATTTGCGCGCTAATCGCGTCTATATCATTAGGATCGGCAACGAGGCCGGCATCGCCAACAACCTCAGGCAAAGAGGTGACATTGGAGCATACTACCGGCACACCGCAAGACATCGCTTCAAGAATAGGTAAACCGAATCCCTCGTAGAAGGAGGGATAAACAAAGACTCTGGCCGCTGCGTACAGATACGGCAGGTCTTCATCCGGAACATATCCGAGGTAACGGATCCAGCCTTCCCGAGTACCGAGCTCGACTAACTGCCACAGCACATCGTCTTCCCAGCCGCGATAGCCGCTAAGGATTAGCGGATAGCGCATGCGGATCTCCATCGGTAGCAGCTGATAGGCATGCAGCAGGCCTCGGATATTTTTACGTGGCTCCATAGTGCCGATATATAGCGCGTAGGCCTGCCACGCCAGCTGATATTTCTGCAGTACCGGCAGACACTCTGCCGGGCTGCGTGGGATATAGTCACTGCTGCAGGCTAGCTTGGTGGTTACGATCCGCTCCTCCGGATAGTTGAACAAGCGGATAATTTCACTGCGCGAGAAATCAGAAACGGTCAGGATCAGCTTTGCCGAATCCAGACTCTCATGCAGGGACTTCTCCATATAGCGAACCCGATCTTTTGGATGATATTCCGGGCAGGTAAAAATGGATATGTCATGAAACGTGGTCACGGCGCGTTCCAGTTTATGCGGCAGATAAAAATTGGGGCCATGGTAGATATAATCCTTATAGTCGCGCAATGCCCACGCCTGGCGCCGCGGATGCAGCAAGCGATAAGCCTCAATCAACAGCGTCTGTCGGCGTAGAAACGCCGACAGACGACCATGATTGCTGGCTTTGGTATCGCTTTTATTCTCCACCAAAGGGATCTGTTCTATAAACGACGCACCGTGAAATAGCTTTAATTCTTCAATTTCGCGGGCGACCGCCAGCCGCTTAACCAGCTCCAGGGAATACCGACCGATGCCCGTTAATGGGTATTTAATTGGCTCAGTAGCAAAAATAATTTTCATAATAAATGACACATTATCTAACCCCTCTTGTATTCAAAGGCAAAAAATACAAGAGAGATATTTTTATTTAAAATATTTAGCTTTAGCTAAGCCTTGACACATATTAACCAGACGGCGTGAAACAGCTTGATAATCATGTTGTTCCCGCCATGCATCGGCACGTTGTTGAGTCCTGGTTGCCCAAGAGTTCTGTTCACGGATGGAATTCAGGATCCGGTCAATCCCCTGACTGATATCATCGACGCTGCATCCATCAAATTTAAAGACGGCATCGTCCAAATCATCAAATATCGCCAGGGGCGTTACCGCAACAGGTTTTTGAGTCGCCATACCATAACGTACCGCCCCGCTAGCAGACTCCCCAGTATTCTGATAAGCAAAAATCAGAAGATCGGCTTCTGAAAGCAACCGCAGACTCTCCGCATCAGGTAGGAAATCATTATGCATCTCAATCAGATCGGTAACACCTAACCGCTGAGCAGCAGCTTTAAGCTCTGCCACCAGATCGCGTGACTCCCCAACAGGATACTCTGCGTTCACCAGTCGTAAACGAACCGGTTTACCGGCTTGCTTGAGTCTATGGACGGATTCTACTAGTTCCATCAGGCCCTTATGCGGTAAGCAGAAGCCATAGCTCGCAATTAGCGGTAAAGACTGCTGTTGACGTGTGACGCTCGCTGCGGAGTAGTTGATAACACCGTGCGGGAATAAAGCAACATTCGCAGTTAAGCCTAAATCTTTAAGGCGGTTCATATCGGCAATCGAATGCACCAACAACCGGTCGCAAAGTGCCAGCGCCTCTTTCATTTCAGCAAGACGGAAATTCCAGCTCGGCTCTTTTTCCAGCGGATCCACAGTTGAGTGCATCGTCATAACAACTGAACGACCGGCGTCATGCTGGCGACGAATAAACACCGACAGTTCTCGATGATTAAAGAATCCATAGTTGAATTGGATCACAATGACATCGAGTTTCAGAGCATCAATGTGTGGCTGGAGGTTTTCCAGATAGTTGCTCTCTTTACCTACAATCCAGTTGCGAAGTACAAACTCTTCGTCTGCACACACAAGATCGCCAGCGCTGACCTGGGGAGCAAAAACAACATCCGCGCCATGAGGTGCGCTTTCCACCAGATGCTGGGAATAGGTTGCGATCCCACATTTCGTGTTCCAGGTCGTCAACCAGCCAATGCGCGCCCGATGCTGTGCAATATCAATATGCGCACGCAGAGTCTTGACCGCCTGGCAAGAACGATCAGCCACCGCTTTCCAGGTAAACTGCTGCAGAAGAAGCTCGCGACCAGCATTGGCCATGTCACGCAGCACTGATTTATCGGTTGAGGCTGCCGCTTTTAATGCATCTGTTAAGTTGTCAATATCCACACTGGCCCAGGCTGAGGAAAACAGACCAAAGTGCGTTTTTACCCGAGTGAACTGATAGTCAACCAGCCATGAATTTTGTGAATTAACAAAATCAAGTTGCCCGCTCCAATTGGTGACGATAGCCGGTAGCCCACTCAGCATTGCTTCAGCAATAGGTAAACCAAAGCCTTCAGCGCAACCTGGAGCAACCAAAACATCACAGCTTTCATAAAGCCCTTTAAGCTCGGTGGCTGATATATCCTCTTTGATCACTTCAACTTTGGGATAGTCTATGAATTGAGCCTGGGCCTGAGCCAGCCATGCGTCAATTTCATTGTGCGGATTGTTAAAAGTCTTAATGATTAAGATAACATTGTCACGACGAGTGAACGCCTTCCCCCAAGCCTGAAGCATTGCCTGTATCCCTTTGCGTGGGAAACAAGAAGAGACGTGCAGGAAACGGAATGTTACGTGATCCACATCTTTTGTCGTCTCGGCTGGGATATTGAGCCAATGGTCACAGCCATTGCCAACAACAAATGCGGGCACATTCAGTCCGTTATCAATCAATATTTTACGAACATGTTCCGAAGTACACAGCACTCCGTCAAGTTCCCGATTAAATTCATTGATCCACGGTTGCGGAAAGCCCGTTTCTTCCCAAGCATAACAATGAAGGAATTTTACTTTGGCATCCATTTTGGTAACCCGCGGTGGATAGATATTTCTGCTAAGAATATCTATCTTTTCGTTACTCTTGCGGGTCTGACATTGATTATAAAATGCCAGAAGATCACTATTTTCCGACTGTGCCATAAAGGAGGCATCTGGGGCAAAATCACCCGGTCCTTCAGTGGAATGCAATAAGACCTCTACACCATCGGCTGAGAGTGCCCGGGCAAATTCGCGGTTGACCAACGCCAGACTATATGAGCTATCGAATGGGCCTTCCACACGCCAGTTCAGCGATTTATCGTCGATTTGATAAAGTTCTGCCGTTTTCAGATTGTAATCAATGGCCGTTGCGCACAAGCGCAGATCGCGGTCATCTGGCTGCCCTTGTGTGATAGCAAGGATCTTCTGAATCAAAGCTTCAGGCAAAACCTGCGCAGTACCGGTGTCTTCTACCGCGATCTTTTCGAAAGCCTCCAGAGCAGTCACCGCAGCTTTATCCCAAGAGAAATTACGCGCTTGCTGCTGCGCCATTTCTTTCAGACGCGCGAGGAAGGTATCATCAGTCAAACATTGCGCGATCTTATCCCTCATGGAAGAGACAGAATACGGGTCGAATAATGCCTCAGGATTACCGATGACTTCAGGAATACTGGTGACATTTGAGCCAATCACCGGCGCACCGCACGACATTGCTTCCAGAACCGGCAACCCAAAACCTTCATGTAGTGAAGCAAAGATGAACAGCTTACATAGGCGATAGAGCTGGATCAGCTCATCTTCCGGCACATAACCAGTGAGTACCAGTTCGCCTTGCTGTAAACCATTACCTGACGCAAGGGATTCCAGATACTGACGATCACCGATGGAAAGCTTACTGACGATAACCAGTTGATGACTGCGACGTAAGGCATCACTGAGCCCGGCATAGGCCTCAATCAACCGTTTAAAGTTTTTCCTTGAGTCAAATCCTCCGGGCGCATACAACATGAACTCGCGCTGAATACCGTAATGGCCAAGGACGGTCTCTTTTTCGCTCGCTGTCACCTCCGCCATACAAAACTGAGAATCGACTGCGGCTGCAATATTCTGCACATGATCGCCCTGTAAATGCAGATGCTCGATCGCTTCCTGTGCGGTATAAGCAGAGTTAGTCAACAAAAGGTCAGCGTTTTTTAACCACTCAACTTTCTGTAAGTAGTAGGGTTTGTATACATCGTCCTGCAGATAGGTTTCCGCCTGCACGAGGGGGATAAGATCGTGGTGCAGTACGGCTACTTTATACTGACGACTAAATTTGTGTACCGATGTAGCCGCATCGTCGACATGACCTTCAAACAAGCTCGTAATGAAAACGACATCTGGACACAATGATTCAAGAAACGCTTCCCGAATCAGTTCTGCGCTCTCCCGACGCCATTCATTACCTTGGTCCATCGCACGAACAGGGCCTACGGCATGCCATACGACTATATTTTCTGCCGGCAGGAGATCGGCAAATTGCGCCTTAATATCCGCAATCGACTCATCCAGCATGGCGGATAGCGCGATGAAAATCTCATGCCGGCTGTTATTTCTGATTATGCCTCTGGCGATTGCGATACTATAACGACCGATGCCACGAAAGCGGCTTTCCGTCTGTGCGCCTTGTAAATCTATGACAATACGCATCGTTATTTCTCCGTATTTTTATTTTTTAATTCGTTATAAATACTCATCGCGCGACTTGTCATTTCTTCAGTACCCACATCATATCTTCTGGACTGCATCATCATCGTGTCAGATTGCACCAGCATTACGCGTTGGAACAAACGTTGTAGCAATGTATAGCAGCCAGTTTTTCTCAGAACCTTAAACAGATAAACCTTAGACTTAGGGTAACGATGGAAAAAGACCAGCGAGAGCGCCATCCCTTTGCGCAATATTTTTTTCGCAGCCCTACGGGCTCGCACTTTAGCCCCTTCCTGACGTAATAATTGACGTTGCAAAGACAACCAGCGTAGTGGTTGAGTAATACGCCATGAACGACTGTTATGTAAATCCGCCATTTGCTGATGAAGCTGATGGTTCTGATCGATGACATGACTCAGATCGTCAACCTCACCTTGCAAAGTCTGAATAGTCTCTGACATTTGGCTTATCTGTTGCATATAGGTTTGGTTCAACGTCTCCAGCCGTGAGACAACGGACGAAAACTGTTGGCGCAAAATCGCATCGTAACGGTTGCTCAGAGCATCCAGCGTCAGACCATACTGCTGGGTAAACAGGGTGTCAAAGCGTTCAAGAATATCTGTTGGCGCTGCTTTCTGAGCAATGATGCTGTAGTCGGGGCTCACCCCTTTGAGTACATCGACCAAATTAACGGCTGCATCCGGAGATTGAAGAACCTCTTTTTCCTGCAGACGAACGGTAATTGCTCTGTTAAAACCATAATGAATAGGTAAAAACTCAAGCAGTGGCGGTGGCAGAGGATGATTATGCGTTGGATCCATATAAAATGAACAGGTGCCGACGCTTACATTCTCCGGGTTCGGCGTTTCGAGGATCAGCAAACCACCTGGTTTCAGCACCCGTAGGGTATGCATGACGAGCTGCTGCAGGACCTCAAAAGGCAAATGCTCAGCAATATGAAAACCGGTCAACGCTATCAGGCTCTGATCCGCCTGACTTTGCAGAAACTGCAGACAATCCATTTTCTGCACATTCAGTCCGGCCTCCCTGGCGCGCGCCAGCATGCCATCATCGAGATCGACGCCGATGTTCGCAATGCCATTTTCAGTCAGGATCTCCAACCATTCGCCACGTCCGCAACCAATATCCGCAATCACGCCATCAGGATAAATGTCCTTCAGACCTGCAAGAAAAGGTAAATAAAAACTCAAGCGGCGCTTGATTTCTTCAACCGAACCTCTGTGTCGTTCTTCAAATGAACGATAAAACGACGAACCCATTAAGAAATCTCCAGTTCAGGCGGCAACCAGGACACGCCGACAAACTCTTGTTGTTCCGTGTTAACGACGTTGAATACCACGGCCAGATCGCGCCATTCATAGTTTTTGCCGAGGTGCGTACTGGAAGTATGCAACGCGACAGCGACAGAATAGGAGCCAACCCCCAATCTCGCATCGAAAGAAAATAAGAACGAACGCTTTTCTCCTTTTTTCAGGGAGGTGAGTGTCTGATTGAGATGGTACGTATTGGTCCCGAAAATCGGCTGTCCAAGTCGATCCTTAATCATATATCCGACAACAAGCTCAGGAATATCGTCCTTGACCTCAACGTTGACCTGCAAGCTGACACGATGCCCTACCGAAACAAATTCAGTCACATTGCCCTGTTCATCGAGAAGATGAACCTCAGAGATAGTCACCTCACCAGTGCCTGAAACAGTTTGCGTTTTACCATTATGCTCAACTTGTTTAATGGACTGATTTTGTTTATCGGCCAGAAGCGCATTGTAATAATCCATCACTGCTTCAGGTTCACCTTCCATTTCAATTTGGCCTTTATTCAATAAAATGGCCCGGTCGCAAATGCTTTGGATCGCTTGTTTATCATGGGATACCAGCAACAGCGTGGTCCCTTCCTGACGAAATTTTCGAATACGCTCAAAGCTTTTATGCTGGAAATATGCATCCCCAACAGATAATGCCTCATCGATAATTAGCACATCAGGACGGATAGCCGTCGCTACACTAAAAGCTAATCGAACTTGCATCCCACTGGAGTAGACGCGCACAGGCTGATCGATATAGTCCCCAATCTCAGCAAACTCTTCAATTTGCGGCATCAGTTCAGTTATTTTCTCTGACGATAACCCCAACAGTTGCCCAGACATATAAACATTCTGCCGGCCAGTGAAATCAGAATGAAACCCCATCCCCAATTCGAGTAATGCAGCGACACGTCCGGAGATTTCAATTTCTCCAGTCGTCGGCCTGGACGTCCCGGTTATGAGTTTAAGCAGGGTACTCTTGCCTGCACCGTTGATACCGATAATACCGACAGCCTCGCCCGGAGCGACTTCGAAATTAATCTCGCGGAGGATCCATTTCAAGTTATGGCGTTTGGTATTCAGAGGGGATAACCATTCGATCAGTCTCCCGGTCTTTGAGTGATACTGGCGATACGCCTTACCGACATTATTTACTCTGATATAACTCATTATAATTCATCCACCATATCCGCCGCATGCTTGCGGAACATCCTGAAACCGATGACACAGAAAATAATGGCGAGAGCCAATACTGGCCATAGCGAATACCAGTTGGGGGCCAGATGATAGGCGAAGATGGACTGATAAGATTGCATGATCCGAGTCATCGGGTTATACATCATCAGATTTTTTGCCCATGCAGGTAATGAATTCAGTACATAAACAATGGGTGTGAACCAAAACCAGAATTGCAGCGCAACGCCAACCAGTTGCCCCACATCCCTGAAAAAGACGTTCATGACACCAAGGATCATCCCCAGCCCACCGGCAAACAGGATTTGCAAAAGCAGGACCGGTATCACCGAGAGAAAGAGCCAGCCGGGGAAGTTACCGGTGACAATGATAAAAATTAGAAACAGACTGAAAATAATCGCGAAATTTAGCACCGCCGATAACGTCACGATGATCGGCAGACAGATTTTCGGAAAACTGAGTTTCTTGATCAGATTAGCATTGTTAATAAATACGCTCTGACCTTTATCCAGCATCTCAGTAAATAATCCCCAGGTCAGTACCCCGGAACAGAGATAAATACTATAGGCAAACGACCCGGTATTATCGGGCATTCTTGCCTTCATCACCTCGGAAAAAACCAGGGTATAGACCAGAATCATAGAGAGCGGTTGTAAAACGAGCCATAGTGCGCCCAGCATACTAGTTTGATAGCGCGCCTGAAAATCACGTTTAACACTGCTCCAGATAAATCCCCGATAACGATAAATCGTCGTTAGTAAATCTCTCACCTTATTCCCCGCTTAACAGGTGTAACAGCTCGGTCGTTTTTTCATTCATAAGCGCCACATCAGCTCTGGACTCAACGTTCAGACGCACCACCGGCTCGGTGTTAGACGTGCGCAGGTTAAAGCGCCATTCAGGGTATTCAATACTGATCCCGTCCGTTGTGTCGATGTGTGCAGCCGCCGGCTCATACTGCGCCCGGATGCGGGCGATCGCCTCAGCCGCATTCCTTAGCTTGCGGTTGATCTCTCCCGACGCAGGGAACGCCCTCTGGCGGTCCGCCACCAGCGATTTCAGCGAGCTGTTCTTCAGACACAGCAGCTCCGCCACCAGCAGCCACGGGATCATCCCGCTATCGCAGTAGGCGAAATCGCGGAAGTAATGGTGCGCACTCATCTCCCCGCCGTAGATAGCGTCTTCCTGACGCATCCGCTCCTTGATGAACGCATGCCCCGTCTTCGACATCACCGGCTGGCCGCCGTTGCGGGTCACGATGTCTACCGTGTTCCACGTCAAGCGCGGGTCGTGAATGATTTTCGCTCCCGGCTGCTTCTGCAGGAACGCCTCAGCCAGCAGGCCGACAATGTAATACCCCTCGATAAACGAAGCTTCGTCATCGAACAGGAAGCAGCGATCGAAGTCGCCGTCAAAGGCAATCCCCATGTCGGCCTGATGCTCGCGCACCGCGTCGGCGGTATCCTGGCGGCACTCCGGCAGCAGCGGATTCGGGATACCGTTAGGGAAATGGCCATCCGGCTGGTGATGCACCTTGATAAAGGTTACCGGCACCCCAGCCGCCGCGAAGCGTTTCTCCACCTCATCAATCACGTGCCCCGCAGCCCCGTTTCCGGAGTTCACCACCAACTTCAGTGGACGGGTGAAGTTCGAGAAGTCCACGTAGCTCATCAGATGGTCAACATACTCCTTCAGTACCGATATCTTGCTCAGGGTCCCGCGACGCGCCGGGTCCACTGGCGGGAACTGGTTTTCCTCCGCCAGGCGCTGGATATCCCGCAGGCCGGTGTCGCCGCTGATGGGCTTCGCATTCTCGCGCACCAGCTTCTGCCGTTGTAGTTCATAGGATTGTGGCTCGCGGTCACCTCGATGCCACCATCTACCCCAAGGTGGAAGGTGGCAAAGTAAATCTCTTCGGTACCGCTCAGGCCGATGTCCAGCACGTCGGTACCGGCGTCCATTAACCCGCGGGCCAGCGCCAGCTTCAGCGACTCGCTTGTGAGGCGCACATCGCCCCCCACCACTATCTTCCCGGGTTTCAGAAATTCGCCGTAGGCGCGACCGATACGGTAGGCGATGTCCTCGTTCAGTTCCTCACCCAGTTCACCACGGATGTCATAAGCCTTAAAACAAGTTAACTGTGTCATTCTGCATCTTGTCCCGAAAATAATTAGCAACGACCATACTGGTCTTTAATACGAATAATGTCGTCCTCGCCAAGGTACGCCCCCGACTGGATCTCCAGCACTTCCAGCGGAATACAGCCAGGGTTTTCCAGGCAGTGCTCGGCGCCAATCGGAATAAAGGTGGACTGGTTCTCGGACAGCAGGAACTGCTTACCGTTGACCGTCACCTGACCGGTGCCGGCGAGAATAACCCAATGCTCGGCGCGATGGTGGTGCATCTGCATCGAGAAGGCACCGCCTGGTTTCACCGTGATGCGGTTGACGTTGAAGCGCGGGGTCTGGACCACTACGTCGCAACGGCCCCAGGGGCGGTAAATCTCACGGTGGCGCTTGTACTCGCTGCGCTGGTTCTGCTTGAGGAACTCGACCGCCTTCTTCACGTCCTGGGAACGCTCGCGATTCATCACCAGCACGGCGTCCTTAGTGCTGACAATCACCAGATTCTCTACGCCAATGGCCGCCACTAGCTTCTCGTCGCTGTTGATGTAGCAGTTTTCGCTGTTGTGTACCCACGCGTCGCCACTAAGGACGTTGCCCTGCTCGTCTTTCGGGCTGACCTCCCATAGTGCGGACCAGGAGCCAACGTCGCTCCAGTCAGCATCGAGACCGACCACCACCGCATCAGCGGTTTTCTCCATAACGGCGTAGTCCACGGACTCATCCGGGCACTCGCAGAAAATATCATGTGGGATATTGATGAAATCGCTGCCATTATCGGCGGCATTCACCGCAGCCTGGCAGGCTTCCAGGATATCCGGACGGTATTTGGCCAGCTCGATGAGGTATTTCTTGGCGCGGAACATAAACATGCCGCTGTTCCAGTAGTACTCCCCGGAGGCGAGGTAAGCCTCGGCGCGCTCGCGATCCGGCTTCTCCACAAAGCGGGCCACCTGGTACGCGGAATGGGCACTATCGGTGAGCGCCACGCCGCGCTGAATGTAACCGTATCCAGTTTCCGGGGCATTCGGCACGATACCGAAGGTGACCAGATGACCTTCATCAGCATACTGCTCGGCGACCCGGATAGCGTCGTGGAAGGCCGACTGGTTATTGATGATGTGGTCGGCGGCGAGAACCAGCATCAGCGGGTCGTCACCGTAGCGGGTGGCCTGAAGGGCCGCCAGGGCGATGGCCGGTGCGGTGTTGCGCCCGACTGGCTCAAGTATAATGTTATTCGACAGCTTATTTAGCTGGCGCAGCTGTTCAGCCACCAGGAAGCGATGCTCTTCGTTACAGATGACCATCGGTTCATGGATTTCAAGACCCGAGAGTCGGGTGATGGTTTCCTGCAGCATGGAGTTCTGCCCGAACAGGCGGAGGAACTGTTTCGGATAAAGCTCGCGTGACATCGGCCAGAGACGACTGCCGGTACCACCAGCCATAATTACAGGAAGTAACATAATGAAATCCTTAAATAAATAATTGTTTTATTTTACTATCAATCAATCGACCAACGGGTTGAATGGCTTTTTTCAGGTACGCTACCGCCATTGGCTATCGCAACCAAAATGCGTAGTGCTCCCGCGCTCCAGGCTAAACGCCACCCTCTTTTGCTTCAGAATGTCGGCAGCCCCTTCACTCAGCGGTCTCAAAAACCATCCTTACGGAACGGGCATCCTGAAAACCTAAAAGCAGAGATATGTCTCAGGGCATATCTCTGCTTTTAATATGTATCTGTTCCTCACCAAGCCACGAAACGCCCCACAATTTCCACATTTGCTGCCAGAGTAACCATCAGGACCTTCTCATTTACGCGGGGCAAAACACATGCTCTCACCGCCATCAAAAAAAACGAATCAAGTGATTTACCGATGCCGGCAACCATCAGAAAGGGGCATTTACGATACGAGGAAAGATAAGAAGAGACATCGTATTCGCCGCCAGAGAAGCAGCGCGCGTTCGGGCTTGACAGCTCTTTGCACACGACGACGGCGTTATGTTGCGACTGGTGGGATAAACGACTCATGCCTCTACACTGCACATTCCACAAAAAAATCTTCGCAGATTATAGCGTTGCATGCTGGGAAAAAAAATATAAAAGCCGACTAATTAATGGATTACTCAAATAATACACATCTTAAACATTTACCAAACCAATTAATTATAATCAATTGATATATAAGTAAAAATGAAGAAAGGCATGACATTTTTTTGCCTGGTTGCTAAATAATCTGCTGATAAAAAAAACAGACTTGTACAAAATTACGCCATGTTCGCTGTGAGTAATCCCGTTTTGCGAAGGTACATACTAACCAAAGAGGTGTCTGATTTGATGCATCACCTGCTGGTGCTGTTGCAGGTTCAAATGCTGGATTTAACAACAGTGATAGTGATTCTGCGCACGCGGCATCAGTGAGTTGCGGGGTAGGCGGATGTGATGTTGCTGTCACTTCCGGTAACAACTCATCCGTCATTGCCCGGTGTGCAGGTTTATCGTGCCTACAAATTTTCTCAACATATGTAAGCTGGATAAGATACGCCGGCATCGCATCCGACAAAAAAAACGGGCACGGTGTGACCACCCTGCCCGCTTTCTTTAAGCTCAAAAATCACTTCGCGTTGTAATTACGCAGCGCGTTACGCCCCAGTACAATACCCGCGCCAACCATGCCGCCCAGCAGCACCGCCAGAATCAAAGTGATTGCCTTCTTCGGGCTATCACGACGAATGGGTAACGTAGGTTTCATCACATAGCGGTAAGCGTGAATATCAAGATCATCAACCTTTAAGCTTTCGATATCCAGCAGGTTTTGACGAGTCTGATAGTAGGTTGACGAGAACACCAACGGACGGCTCGCTTCGTGCTTAACCATCGACTCCAGTGCATCACTCCCCAAAAGGAACATGGTATCCTGGGTCACGTCCTGTGTCTGCTGAATCTGCGGCTTTGTCACCTGCGCCTGATTCGCATACTGCAACGCTTCCTGAATTTGACGAATACGCAGCTCTTTTTGCTCCTGAGCGACCACTTCCTGGGTCTTCAGCGAATCCTGCAAGTTTTTCATACGCAGCGCGATGTTGTCTTTCAGATCTTTTTCAAGTTCTTCATTTACCTGGTCGTCAACTTGCTGGATATATTGAGCCAGCTGTTTCTGCGCAGCTTCAGGCGATTGTCCAACATAAGACACCGCTAAAGGTAATGACTGATTTTTAACAGTAGGTTCAATGGTCAGTTTTTCAGGTTCTTCCTGATTATCAAGCGTTTCTGCTAATGCAGAAAATGTCGTGCTGAAGCGACCAATTAAAATCGACTGGATCTCAGACACTTTCGGCGCGGCTGAACCATAAATCACATTTATGGCATTGTTATAACCAGCGATTTGCCCCACATCAGGTTGAGTAACGATAGCTGTGGAAGTCCATTTTTCTTTGGCAACGACCAGATATCCTATTGCCAGGGCAATAGCGACAATGACAGAGATGATGATTGTCATCTTGCCACGCCATAGTTGCACCAGTAAATCAATCAAATCAATCTGTTCCGGGTCAAGGTTTTGCCCAGAAACATTATTATTTTCTACTCTCATCATTACCCTAACGGACGATATAATTTTAGGTCTGCATAGTGTAGTGGTAATCTTAGTGAATACTATAGGATAAATGATAAAAACAATGAATTATTGCACAGATTACAAAAGACAATCAGGGCGAAACCGCCCTGATCAGAGAAGATTAGTCGCTGCCAAAGAGATCTCGTGTGTAGACTTTGTCTGCCACATCCTTAAGCTCTTCTGCCATACGGTTGGAGATAATAACGTCGGCTTGTTGTTTGAAGGGGGAAGATAACCAGTACTTAACATCATCGTTCATAAAAGGAACACATTACCAGAAAAAACAGCCAGGATTATAAATGATACCGATTATCTTTTTTTCTTATCTAACGGTATGATCTAACTTTTAGTTATACCGGATGGAGATTGGCTATATTCTGGCCTGAGAGAGGATAATAAATGAAATTTCTGATTACGGGAGCTGCTGGCTTTATCGGTTTCTATGTAAGTAAACGGCTTCTTGGAGCTGGTCACCAGGTTGTAGGTATTGACAACTTAAATGATTATTACGATGTCAACCTCAAACAAGCACGACTTGATTTACTCAAGCACGACAATTTCAGTTTTTATAAAATTGACCTGGCCGATCGTGAGAAAATGGCGACACTGTTTGCAGACGAGCGGTTCGATCGCGTAATAAACCTCGCTGCGCAAGCCGGTGTACGTTACTCCCTTGAAAATCCCAATGCATATGCAGATGCAAACCTGATTGGATTCCTGAACGTACTGGAAGGATGCCGCCATAATAATGTTCAGCATCTACTCTACGCTTCCTCCAGTTCTGTTTATGGTATGAACCGCAAGATGCCTTTCTCTACAGATGACTCTGTAGATCATCCTGTTTCGCTTTATGCAGCAACTAAAAAAGCGAATGAACTCATGGCCCATACCTATTCTCATTTGTATGGCTTACCGACCACAGGGCTGCGTTTCTTTACGGTTTATGGTCCATGGGGACGTCCGGATATGGCATTATTTAAATTCACTAAAGCCATGCTGGAAGGTAAAAGCATTGATGTATACAACTTCGGCAAAATGAAGCGTGACTTTACCTATATTGATGATATTGCCGAAGCCATTATTCGGTTACAGGATGTTATTCCAGAAAAAGATCCACAGTGGACTGTAGAAACTGGGTCGCCTGTAACAAGTTCAGCACCATATCGTGTCTATAACATTGGTAATAGTTCGCCTGTGGAGTTGATGGTCTATATCAATGCTTTAGAAGAGTCTCTGGGTATTGAAGCCAACAAAAATATGATGCCTCTCCAACCAGGTGATGTACTGGAAACCAGTGCTGATACTAAAGCACTGTATGACGTAATAGGATTCAAACCTGAAACATCAGTTAAAGAGGGGGTAAAGAACTTTGTAGAATGGTATCGTAATTTCTATAAAGTTTGATTTTACAAAACCATAAGAAAAGGCCCTAATTTATTAGGGCCTTTTCTTAGTATGAAACAAAATAATTAATCATTGCCAAACAAGTCGCGCGTATAAACCTTATCTGCTACATCAGCCAGATCGGCAGACATACGGTTAGAAATAATAACATCAGCTTCTTGTTTGAACGCATCCAGATCACGTACCACGCGCGACCGGAAAAAATCGTCCTCTTTCATAGCTGGCTCATAAACGATTACAGGCACGCCTTTCGCCTTGATTCGCTTCATAATACCCTGAATCGAGGAAGCACGGAAATTGTCTGAACCACTCTTCATAATCAAACGATAGACGCCAACAACTTTCGGTTTACGTGCAAGGATAGAATCGGCAATAAAATCTTTGCGCGTGCGGTTGGCGTCAACAATTGCCGAGATCAGGTTATTCGGCACAGACTGGTAATTTGCCAGTAACTGCTTAGTATCTTTCGGCAGACAATAACCACCATAACCGAATGACGGGTTGTTGTAGTGATTACCGATACGCGGGTCAAGGCATACGCCCTCAATAATCTGGCGTGAATTAAGCCCCAGGCTTTCAGCATAACTATCAAGTTCATTGAAATACGCTACACGCATAGCCAGATAAGTGTTGGCAAAAAGTTTAATCGCCTCAGCTTCGGTTGAGTCAGTAAACAATGTTGGTATGTCTTGCTTAATGGCGCCTTCCTGTAATAACGCAGCAAAACGTTCAGCGCGTTCAGACTGCTCGCCAATCACAATGCGTGATGGGTGTAAATTATCATAAAGTGCTTTACCTTCACGCAAAAACTCCGGCGAAAAGATCACATTTTCAATACCAAAACGTTCTTTAATGGACTCTGTAAAACCAACAGGGATAGTTGATTTTATAATCATTACCGCGTTGGGATTAATTTCTGTCACATCGCGAATGACCGCTTCCACGCTTGAGGTATTAAAATAATTTGTTTTCGGGTCATAATCGGTAGGCGTGGCAATAATAACGTAATCGGCATTTTTATACGCGTCATACTTATCTGTCGTAGCGCGGAAATTGAGATCTTTAGTCGCCAGATACTCTTCAATCTCCTTATCAACAATCGGTGACTGCTTCTTGTTAAGCATGTCCACTTTGGCCTGAACGATATCCAGTGCAACCACTTCGTGATTTTGCGCAATCAGAATACCATTTGAAAGACCAACATAACCTGTTCCTGAAATTGTTATTTTCATTAGCTCTGACTTCTTCCGGTTAAACATTTAGAGTGGTCATTAATCCACCACCACAACTTCATCTACTGCGGGATTTTTAACGCTGATGTAGATGAACTGTCAAGGCAGCGATCCTGCTGTGCGGCGCTGTATTATATCGCGTTTTTAACTATAAATTATAAAAAAAGGCCATAACCTGCCGCTTTGTATAATAAAAAAGCCCGGAGGGTTTCTCCGGGCCTTGCATTGATTAATTGATTTAAATCAGATTAATCCAGCCATTCAGTATGGAACACACCTTCTTTATCAATGCGCTTATACGTATGCGCACCGAAATAGTCACGCTGTGCCTGGATCAGGTTTGCAGGCAGAACAGCGGCACGGTAGCTGTCATAATAGGCAACAGCAGCGGCGAAGGTCGGAACCGGGATACCGTTCTGTACTGCGTAAGCGACGACATCGCGCAGCGCCTGCTGGTAGTCATCGGCAATTTGCTTGAAGTAAGGAGCCAGCAACAGGTTAGCGATCTGCGGATTTTCGGCATACGCATCGGTGATTTTCTGCAGGAACTGCGCACGGATGATGCAACCAGCACGGAAAATCTTCGCGATTTCACCATAGTTCAGATCCCAATTGTACTCTTCAGACGCAGCACGCAGCTGAGAGAAGCCCTGGGCGTAAGAAACGATTTTGCCCAGATACAGTGCACGGCGAACTTTTTCGATGAACTCAGCCTTGTCGCCTGCTGGCTGTGCTTGCGGGCCAGAGAGAACTTTAGATGCGGCAACACGCTGATCTTTCAGAGAAGAGATATAACGTGCAAACACAGACTCGGTAATCAGCGACAGCGGTTCGCCGAGATCCAGCGCACTCTGGCTGGTCCATTTCCCCGTACCTTTATTTGCTGCTTCATCCAGAATCACATCAACCAGGTAGTTACCGTCTTCATCTTTTTTGGTGAAGATATCTTTGGTGATGTCGATCAGGTAGCTGCTCAGTTCACCGTTATTCCACTCGGTAAACGTCTGCGCCAGTTCTTCGTTGGAAAGATTCAGGCCACCTTTAAGCAGAGAATAGGCTTCAGCAATCAACTGCATATCGCCGTATTCAATACCGTTGTGAACCATCTTCACATAGTGACCTGCGCCATCGGCACCAATATAGGTAACGCATGGCTCACCGTCTTCAGCCACTGCGGCGATTTTGGTCAGGATCGGTGCAACCAGTTCATAGGCTTCTTTCTGGCCACCAGGCATAATGGAAGGACCTTTCAGCGCGCCTTCTTCACCACCGGAGACACCGGTACCAATGAAGTTAAAGCCTTCGGCAGAAAGCTCACGGTTACGACGGATGGTATCCTGGAAGAAGGTATTACCACCATCAATAATGATGTCACCTTTATCGAGGTATGGCTTAAGGGAATCAATAGCAGCATCCGTGCCTGCACCTGCTTTCACCATTAACAGGATGCGACGAGGCGTTTCCAGAGATTCAACAAACTCTTTCACCGTATAGTAAGGAACCAGTTTCTTGCCTGGATTTTCGGCAATCACTTCTTCCGTTTTCTCACGGGAACGGTTGAAAATAGAGACGGTATAACCACGGCTTTCGATGTTGAGCGCAAGGTTGCGCCCCATCACTGCCATACCGACGACGCCGATCTGTTGCTTTGACATTGTTTACTCCTGTCAGGGGGGCATGAATCTAAACTACGCTACAAGTTGACAACATCCAATAATATAGATACGAGTACAAAATTATGAAATCTCACTTTTCCACTGTCAATTTTTGATAAAGCACAATATGTTGCTGTGCTATAAAAGTAGGAGAAAGTAAAGCTTTAACTCTATTCGACGCACCAGAATTACATCTTTCACCTGCTTCAATTTTTCTATTAATAGAATTTAATACCATTTCTAAATTGTAATTATTTATATCATTAAGCATGTAAAAGCCCTCTGAACTCAAAGCTTGCTTTAGTTCTAAAAAAACAGGTAATTCATTTGTAATGACATACATATTAGAAGCCAGAGCCTCAGCAACTGAAAGACAAAAACCTTCAGTTTGTGAAATGTGTATTAAACAATTTGCTTTCTCATAAAATTTATGGACATGATTTACTCTACCGACAAAAGTAAAACGCGGATCTTTTTTAACCAGTTGTCTACATTGATATAAAAGAGGACCATCACCGATTCCTAAAAACTGAAAATTCACTTTTGAATCGGCTAACAACTGAATTAATGTAATAGGGTTTTTTAATTGAGAGAAATGACCACAGTATACAATTGTTAAACATTCTACATCATCTTTCGTTGAGTTAAAAAAAACATCACGAACAGGATTATAAATCACACTTGTTTTTTTAATCCCAATACTCTTTTGTACAGTTTTTGAGATACATATGCAATTATCAAAAAAAGGGAAAAGTGCCTTATGAAAATAAAGCAAAAGACTTCCTTTAATACGACCATATCGTAATCTGTAATCTTCTTTAGGTATGTTGTGAATTGTAGTAACACGCTTATTTTTTATTGGCCCGCAAAAAAACTTATTAAATATGTTATAAATGTCAGGTAGAAAGCAATGGCTGTGAATTATTGTTGGTTTAATTGAATTAATATAATAATTTAAATTTTTTAGCCCAGAAATAAAACCAAGGGATTTTAGGTTAAGATAGAAAACTTCAATTTCTTTTAAAAAAGGAAATATATTATTTAGATCGTCACCGTTATTTAAAAAACAAATAGAAACATCATATCCCTGATCATGAATATGTTCAATGTTTGTTAATGCAACGATATTTGGTCCTGTCAGCACAGATTTATTAAGAATGTAAAGTATTTTCATTATTAATTAAATCAACTTGTTTAGTTTTGTGATTAAAATTGATATGCCATACACTCAGAAAACAAAGCGCTATAGCAAGTGAATGAAACTTATAAAAATACATTGCATTACCAAACATTCCGATTACTAAAAAAGAAATAAATATGATTTTATAATCTACTTTGCCTAATAATAACCAGCCGATTATATATGCAACCAACAAAAATAAATATAGAAGGCCAAGTTCAATCCCTATACTTAAAAGAATATTATGCGCAGGAAAGTCAATGCCTGTTATCGAATATAGTATATTATTTTGCATTCCCAGACCATACCCAAATGGATTATCTATTATACTAGATAGTGACGCACCATATAGCTCATCTCTACCTGATGCATATACTCTATAATCAGATAAGCTTAAGTAGACATTGTATAAATATGGCATCAATAATACAAGGATCAATAGACCAATGAGAGATAAGAAAGCATTTAAATTATTTCTCTTATAAAACACATAAGCAAAATAAGTTAATATTGCCAACATATCACCTTTGGAGATTAATAGTAGTGAAGGCAATAAAAACAAATAAGATAATAATTGGTATTTAGGGAAGTTATACTTTAATAAAAAAAACGCTATTAGAAAAAAAGAACCTAATGTGTTCACATGAACAGTAAAGGGTAAGTCATCATTGTATTGAAAAATATCCTTAGCGAAATATACCCCTCTCATAGTAAATGAAGATATATTTATATGCGTAACATAATAACCAAAAAAAATAATGAGGGATAAGGTTGCAGCTATAACATAACCTTTAAAAAAACTTAATAAATAATGCGGGGTGTTTTTTAAAAAAGTAATCAATATGAGAATAAGTAGAGATTGAATTATACGACCAATAACAGTTCCCGCAGAATCCCCTAAAAATACATTCGTGCTATTTATTCCCTTCAAAAAAGACAGTGAGGCAAACAGCACAGTTATGATAATAAATAGTAAACATGACAATGGAATTGTCACATGATAACCTTTTTTAAAACTTAAAATTGGAAATACAATTAATGCAATAAAAAGAATTACATCATCTATTTTCATACCATAAGGTAACACGTTGAGAATAGATAACGGCAATGCGAAAAAAACACCATAAAAAAACATGATACAATTCATTATCGGAACCTCATGTAACAATATTTCTTTATATTACCCGGTGCGAGGCGTAAACATATTAACGCTAGAATGTATAAATAATTTTTAACATTTTTTTTATTTAACTTCTTCATCGCGTACAATCTACTTTTCACTTCATTGATTAATTTTCCAAACCCACGTCTAGCGTAAAATGAATCATTAACACGAAAAAATAATAATGGTTGTTGGATATTATAAAATTTATATTTTTTAGATAATAAATCAATCCACAAATAATAATCTTGCGTATTCATAAGACTATCATTATATCTAATGTGCTCAACAACACTTCCTCTAAACATAACTGAAGGATGAATAAATGGAGAGCGCTTAACTATGGATTTTATTAGTTCATGATGAGTTTCTGGCATTTTTTTATAAAAAATCTCATTATCATCCCCATCTATTTCTATACAATTTGTACCTATAACATCTATGTTTTTATTTTTTTCTAGAAATCTCACCTGAGATTCAATGCGATCAGTCGTAGAAATATCATCAGAATCCATTCTGGCAATATATCCATATCCTTTTCCTCGGATTTTGTCTAAAAGACGATTTAACCCATATGCTAAACCTCTTTTTTTATCACCTGTTACAACATGAAACCTAGAGCATTTTTTATAGTGTCGAATCCTGTTCAGAAGGTCTTTCCTTTGCACTGCATCGATATATAAATATATATCGATACTTTGGTAGGTTTGTTTTTGGATACTCTGAATAGCTTTTTCAAAATAGTACGGCTCATCTCCATCATAAACTGACATAATGACAGCAACCGTATGTTTATTATTATCCATCACTATGAAACCTTTTTATTTTTCAAAATATCGTCTAACTATTGTTGACAAATATAATGGTTTAAGAATTACATTTAGTAGAAAAATACAGCCTCTAGAAAATATATTTTTTTTATTATTAACAAGTCTAATTAATAATGGGTACAAATAGCACCATAGTTTTCTTCTATGATAAGTAATACTAACTGGAGATAACCTTTTGATTAATATCTTTTCAAATCTTAGAATATCTGTTAAAAAATCTAGATTTACAATCTTCTCCTTTGACCTACTAACTGATTCCTGCACTCTATACAACACAGTGATCTCTGGAACAAAATAAATTCTTTCACCATAATCAGTTATTTTATGCCAGAGAGGATAATCTTCCATTAGCCGATATTTTTTATCGAGATACCCTATATCATCCAATAATTTTTTCTCGATAAACAATGACGGAGTGGCAGAAAAACTAAAATTCATCAAATGTTTTTTTTGTTGCTGCAGAGTACCATGTTTAAGCAGAACCACCTGAGATCTCGGTGGGAGAATATCCTTCTTAACTATTCCAATGCTGTTTTGAGAAAATGACTGTATATACGATAAAAAAACTCGTCCTTGAGATTTTTTTGTAAATTCAGAATATATTGATAAACAGTTCGAGGTTAGTATGTCATCACCTGCAATTACCTTTATCCATTTACCGCTTGCGGTTTTATATGCATTATCTAAATTAGCTACTATCCCTAGATTTTTATGATGATATATCTTATTAACAAAATAAAACTTAAGATAGTTATCAACTAACCAGTTTTCTATGATAGATATTGTTAAATCCTGAGAAGCATCATCACTTATTATTAACTCAATATTTTTTGCACCATACTCTTGTTTAGCTATACTTTCTAATGTAGATGTTATAGTATCAGCAGAATTGTATGCCAAGACAATAACAGAAATTATATCAGCCTCATGCAAAATAATATCCTCATATATTCTTAAATATTCTTTTAAAGTTCATCAGTATAAATAAAAAATAAAATAAATAATTAACTATGTATGCAAAAAATACTCCAGACAATCCAAGCTTTTGGATAAATATAAAGCTCAAGGTAACAAAAAGGAAGGCTGATAAGATCTCTAATGTAATATACCACTTTACTTTTCCCTGTGAAATCAAAGGATATGCAAAAATCCAAGCCAATATTTTAATAAAATCACCACATAATTGATACTTGAATAAGCTTATTGATGCTATAAAATCATTCGTGAATAATAGAAAGATAATTTTATCACGCATGATATATATAAATATTCCCATAATTACTATCAATGGCATTATTACTAAAACCGTTGATGTTATTTCTCTTTTAATCTCACCATATGTTGTAAGTTTAGATAATTTTGGTAAAAAATATGTTGATAATGCAAGAGTTACCACGCTTAGGTAAGCCTCAGATATTTTCCATACAGCTTGCCATTGACCAGTCAAATCCCAACCAACATAAAATATAAGTATCTTCCTTATCAGAATAAGAGATAGTGGAAGGCAAAATGCGCTTGTAATTGCCATCAACATATAATGAAAAATATGCTTCATATTGTCTGGCGACGTTTTACCAAACCAATAATTAGGTCTAACCCATGCAAACCTTAAGCATAATAGTAAAGAAGTAAAACCAATTACTCCATATTGAATTGAAACTGCTAATAACCCTCCAAATACCTTGAACTTCATTATAAGTATGACCATTACTGCAGTTGATATGATAACGGATATCATACCAATAGAAACAAAAACTCTATATTTTTGTTGGCCGTTAATAACGGAATTTATCATCGTTCCTAACGCAGTTAAAGGGAGTATTAAAACAGTTATAATGATAACTGGTGAATAAGAATTATCATTAAATAACCATAATGATAATTCTTTATTAAATGGGATAACTGAAATTATTACTAAAGAAGAAACTATTATGCACCAGCGCATGCTTGCGCGCCACCATGGCACACATTTAGAAATATCACCATTGTCATAATTTTGAGAAGTGAAACGTACAACCCCAGCTCCTGCCGGGGAGTTAACCAGCCCATTGAAAAGAGCAACAATATTCTGTATCTGTCCAAGCATCGCCAGCCCACTAGGGCCTATATATATTGCAACAACCTTGCTAACGATAAAGCCTGCACACATTTTCATAAAAGTCAGCAGGCCTGTAAATATTGTTACTGATAATAGTCTCCTCATTTTTTAAATTCATTAGCAACTTTAATAACTTTATTTATGTGCTCATCAGTCATTGATGGATCCATAGGTAATGACATAACAGTGTTATGTATTCTTTCGGTTACGGGTAAATGTATATTACTCATAGCAGTATATGCTAATTGTTTATGCGGAGGTATCGGATAATGTATCATAGTTTGTATTTCATTTTTTGAAAAATGAAGCTGCAATTCTTTTCTAAATTGAGTTCTAACAACAAACAAATGCCATACATGTGATAAATCGTCAGTGTATGAAGGTAATGACATGTATTTATTGCTAATTTCTGCAGTATACTTTCTAGCTATTTGACGCCTTCTCTCATTTTCTTTATCTAATTTAGGTAATTTAACTCGAAGTACTGCAGCCTGAAATTCATCCAAGCGACTGTTTATACCTTGGTAAATATTTTCATATTTAACATGGGAACCATAATTTCTTAATGCTAACAAAATACTGGCAAGCTCATCATCTGATGTTGTAATAGCCCCCGCATCACCTATAGCCCCAAGATTTTTACCCGGATAAAAACTAAATCCGGCAGCATTTCCCCAATTGCCTGCTTTGACTTTATTTAACTCAGCACCATGAGCTTGAGCACAATCTTCTAGGACCAATAGCTTGTACTCTTCAGCGATGTCCATTATTTCAGCCATTGGTGATATTTTTCCATAAAGATGCACGGGCAATATCACTTTTGTCCGAGTTGTTATTTTTGAACGAATAAATGCCGGATTTAAATTGAAAGTCGTTTCATCTGGTTCAATGAACACCGGAACGAGATTATTATTTGTTATAGCAAGAATTGAGGCAATATATGTGTTTGCCTGCACCAGCACTTCATCGCCATCACTCAATTTACCTTGTTCTTTCCACGCTTTTAAAACGAGATAAAGAGCATCTAAACCATTAGCTACACCTATAGCATATTTTGCCCCGCAATACTGTGCAAATTCACTTTCAAAATATTTTAATTCTTGCCCCATAATATACCAGCCAGAATCGACAACTCGATTAAAGGCATCTTGCATTTCCGCTTTATATTTTTCATTGATTCTTTTCAAGTTGAGAAAGTCGATCATTTTTATTCCTTAATATCCCTAATAACTTTACCTGGATTACCTGCAATGACTGTATAAGGTGCAACATCTTTAGTGACTACGGTACCAGCCCCAACCATAGCATTTTCACCAATTGTTATTCCAGGTAATATAGTTGCATTGGCTCCAATGGAAGCACCTTTTTTAATAATAGTCTTAAGAAATTTTTCTGGGTATTTCTTTGACCTGGGGATTTTATCATTGGTAAATGTTACACAGGGCCCTATAAATACATCATCTTCAATAACAACCCCATCCCAGATATATACGCCCGATTTAATAGTAACTCTATCCCCAATTACAACATCATTTTCAATAAGTGTATGTGCACATATGTTACACTCATCACCAATTACAGCACCCGGTAATATAACTGAATATTGCCAGACCCTTGTTTTTTTACCTATATGGATAGTTTGAACATCGCTTAATTTATGAATCATTTTTAACAGACCTCATAAAATCCTCATAATTTCTAATATAGTCATTTTCATCATAAATATCGCTCGCCAATACTAGAAGAATACAGTTCTTTGAGTAATCGTACATTTCATGCCAGACTCCAGGCTCTATGAGCAACCCTAATGCAGGATCATCTAAAACAACATCTATTTTCTCACGACCATTATCTAAATGAAAACGGCATGAACCATTTAGCGGTATCGCTACTTGCCTAATTTTTTTATGGGCATGATACCCGCGCCGAACATTTCCTTGAGTTCCAAACATATAATAAACACGTTTAATTTCAAATGGAATGTTTTTGGCTTGCTCTAGGGCTACTAACATCCCTCTTTCATCACCATGTTTTTGTAATGGAATAAACTCGACATTCATATTATTTCACCAAATCGATAAGATATTTTCCGTATAGATTCTTTTTAATTTTCGTGCCTAATTTATATAAATCTTCATTAGATAACCAACCATTCCGCCAAGCTATTTCTTCGGGGCATGCAACCATCATTCCTTGTCTACGTTGAACGGTTTCGACAAAATTAGATGCTTCAATGAGACTATCATGTGTGCCGGTATCCAGCCACGCAAACCCTCGACCTAATAATTCAACAGTTAACTCATTATTTTTTAAGTAAACCTCATTAACAGATGTGATTTCTAATTCACCACGATGCGACGGTTTTATTTTTTTTGCAATATCAATAACATTGTTATCGTAAAAATACAATCCAGTTACAGCCCAGTTTGATTTTGGTTTATTTGGTTTTTCAACAATACTTAATGCTTTATAATTGCAATCAAATTCGACCACACCGAATCGTTCAGGATCCATTACCTGATAACCAAATATCGTGGCTCCTATTTCCCTCTCAGCGGCACATCTAAGTTTCGGAGTAAATCCTTGACCAAAAAAAATATTATCCCCCAAAACTAAGCAGACAGAATCCTCACCAATAAATTGTTCCCCGATGATGAAGGCCTGAGCTAAACCATCAGGATTCCGTTGAGTGGCGTAATTAAGATTAATACCAAATTGGCTTCCGTTCCCAAGTAATCTTATGAACCCCTGCTGATCTTCTGGCGTTGTAATAATAAGAATATCTTGTATACCTGCCAACATCAGCACTGACAAAGGATAATAAATCATCGGTTTATCATAAATGGGTAATAGCTGCTTTGAAACTCCCATTGTAATTGGATAAAGCCTTGTTCCAGAACCACCAGCTAAAATAATTCCTTTCATCTAATTACCCCCAAACGCTCACGTTGATAAGAGCCATCTTGAACTCGCCGGCACCAATCATTATTATTCAAATACCAGTTAATTGTTTTACGAATCCCGCTCTCAAACGTTTCCTGCGGTTTCCAGCCCAATTCGCGGCTAATCTTCTCTGCATCAATCGCATAACGGCGATCGTGTCCCGGGCGATCGGCAACATAAGTAATTTGCTCGCGGTAAGATTTCTCTTTCGGTACAATCTCATCCAACAAATCACAAATAGTGAGCACTACATCGATGTTTTTCTTTTCGTTGTGTCCACCAATGTTATAAGTTTCATCCGCTTTACCTTCGGTTACGACGGTATATAACGCACGCGCATGATCTTCAACATACAGCCAGTCACGAATTTGATCCCCTTTGCCATAAATAGGTAATGCCTTACCTTCCAGAGCATTAAGAATTACTAGTGGAATCAATTTTTCCGGAAAGTGATAAGGACCGTAGTTATTCGAACAGTTAGTCACAATGGTCGGTAAACCATAGGTACGTTTCCACGCACGGACTAAATGATCGCTGGATGCTTTTGATGCGGAATAAGGGCTGCTTGGCGCGTAAGCTGTCGTCTCAGTAAATAAGGGTAATTCTTCGTTATTATTTACTTCATCTGGATGAGGCAAATCACCATAGACTTCGTCAGTAGAAATATGATGAAAACGGAAGCTATTTTTCTTGTCGCCATCAAGAGCAGACCAGTAATTGCGAGCCGCTTCCAAAAGGACATAAGTACCAACAATATTGGTTTCAATAAATGCCGCAGGGCCTGTAATTGAACGATCCACATGGCTTTCAGCCGCCAGGTGCATCACTGCATCCGGCTGATGCTGAGCAAAAATCCGTGCCATTGCAGCAGCATCGCAAATATCCGCATGTTCAAAAATATAGCGTTCAGAATCAGAAACATCAGCAAGTGATTCCAGGTTTCCGGCGTACGTTAATTTATCGACATTAACAACACTATCCTGCGTATTATTTATAATGTGACGAACTACAGCAGAACCAATAAATCCTGCGCCACCAGTAACAAGTATTTTCACTTAATTTATTCCATATTACATCAGAGCATGCTGTGAAATAAGCGGCTCTTTGTTTGATTAATAGAGGTATTAATGCACGCTACCGCCCCTGGCTTTACAGCTACCAGAGCACTGCATGCATGTCTACGATGTGACGAGCGTTACCCACTCGCGCTAAACCCGAAAAATTCAAACGCTAATTGTCTTACCAATCCGCTCTGGAAACAAGGAAAATCCTGGAAAACTTTGACTAAAATCCTATTGCTAACTCGTTGTTATTCTGATTGTTTATATAAAACAACGGCAGGAATATTCGCAGCAAATTACTTTCGCCACGAATCTTCACTGCCGTTATAATTTTCTTATCAACCGTTACATCCGGTCAGATTTTCATTATTCGCTTAACAGCTTCTCAATACCTTTACGGAAATTCGCCCCTTCTTTCAGGTTGCGTAGTCCATACTTCACAAATGCCTGCATATAACCCATTTTTTTACCGCAGTCGTAGCTGTCTCCAGTCATCAGCATGGCATCAACGGACTGTTTTTTCGCCAGTTCAGCGATGGCATCAGTCAGCTGAATACGTCCCCATGCACCAGGCTGAGTGCGTTCAAGTTCCGGCCAAATATCGGCAGAAAGCACATAACGGCCAACGGCCATGATGTCTGAGTCCAGCGTCTGCGGCTGATCCGGTTTTTCGATAAATTCGACGATGCGGCTGACTTTACCTTCGCGGTCCAGCGGCTCTTTGGTCTGAATGACGGAGTATTCAGAGAGGTCACCCGGCATACGTTTTGCCAGCACCTGGCTGCGTCCTGTTTCATTGAAGCGCGCAATCATGGCAGCAAGGTTGTAGCGCAGCGGGTCGGCGCTGGCGTCGTCGATCACAACGTCTGGCAGCACCACGACAAATGGGTTGTCACCAATGGCGGGTCGTGCACATAAAATGGAGTGGCCCAAACCTAAAGGTTCGCCCTGACGCACGTTCATAATGGTCACACCCGGCGGACAGATGGACTGCACTTCCGCCAGCAGCTGACGCTTCACGCGCTGTTCAAGAAGAGATTCTAATTCATAAGAGGTGTCGAAGTGGTTTTCGACCGCGTTCTTGGACGCGTGAGTTACCAGGAGGATTTCTTTGATCCCTGCAGCCACAATCTCGTCAACAATGTACTGAATCATTGGCTTGTCGACGATCGGTAGCATCTCTTTGGGAATCGCCTTAGTGGCAGGCAACATATGCATCCCAAGACCTGCTACCGGTATAACTGCTTTTAAATTCGTCATCATTTTCCTACCTCTAAGTGGCTGATAGTGCGTAAATTATGCCATAGGTTAGCCAAACGGTATGGCTATATACCAAAGCTTAGTTCCGCATAACTTTGATTAAACCTTACGATAACACTACACACCATCAGCATCTGGGTTACTCGGATTACTCGGAAATCCACATACTGATAATTTAATCAGTACCTCTTTCCGAATAATCGTAGTCCAACCTGGTCCTTTTTTCTCTGACTCGTCTGCATTACTCAGAAACAAACGTTATGTCGTCTTTTTTGGCATGAACGAATTCATACTGCAGAGTTCGATCCAGACCTTGCGACAGCGTATACGGTGCCACAAAACCTGAAGAATGCACTTTCGTTGCGTCAAACTGTGTTGTTGCGCAGAATTTTTTCACGCGCACTGAGCTGACAGCGTATTTTTTGCCCGTAATTTTGCTCAGGATATCAAAACAATATCCACCCAGCATTCCTAGTGGGTAAGGCAAGTGCATAGAAGGGATCTTTTTGTTCAGGCTTTGTTCAACTTCAGCAACCAACTGGTTCATGTTCAGGTCTGGCTTATCAACGTAGTTATAAACCTCATAACCTGCGGCAACATTCTTCAGTTTGTACTTGATAAACTCAACAATGTTTCCAACATAAGCCATGGACTTATAGTTAGTCCCTGCGCCCACCATCATAAACTTGCCGCCAGCGATCTGTTTCAGCAAGTTATAGACGTTACCGCGGTTGCGTTCACCGAAGATAACGGTAGGACGGATGATAGTTAATGAACGTTCTGTTGGTGCTTTGTTATACCATTCACGCAGCACTTCCTCCGCCTGCCACTTGCTTTTGCCGTAGTGGTTGAAAGGGTCGTGTGGATGGTTTTCGTCAGGGTTGTGTTTGTTCAAACCATAAACAGCAACGGAACTGGTAAAGATGATATTTTTAACACCATTTTTTTCCATGGCCGCCAGCACATTGCGGGTACCCTGAACATTGACATCATAATAGAGAGAAGTAGGGCTGACGTCATCGCGGTGTTCCGCTGCCAGTAGCACAACAGTGTCAAAACCGGCTAACGCCTGGTCGAGTGCCTGTTGATCACGAACATCGCCAATCTGTGTGATTTCTGGATAAAAGTGGCTCTGCTGTTTGTCCAGGTTCTTGATATTAAAGTCAGCAATTGCCGTTTCAAGTAGTCGGGTTCCTACGAATCCGGAAGCTCCTATGAGCAAAACGTTATCGTTCATAAATCACTTTAGTCTGGTTGTTACGTAAGAAACACAAGATAAAGATGAGTACCTTCCCTGAGTAGTCAATGCTGCCCAGCCCCAGCTTTAACAGTTAGTGTGAGGATTATAATCTTTTAGAACATTATATCCAGTAAGTTTATGAATGGTCGCAAATCTACTCCCTCCGTTCCGGCAATCTAAAGTTAATCTTTTCCACATTAACAATATGGTGATTAATCCTGTCGATATCGACGGAGCTTTGCCCTCTTTCATTCACCGCATGAACATTTGCAAGAGATAGCAGTGTTTCTTTTTTCGCCATAAAGACGCCGCGAACGTCTTTGCGCATGTCGAAGTTCATGCTCAATGCGGGTCCAACAGAGGATTCCTGCATCACTTTGATATTACGCATAAAAAGATGTTGCGGCTTGTTGTGCAGCTCAAGCGAGGCACGCTTCATCTCAATGTTAGTCAGTGCCACAAAGGAGACGGCATTCCCGGCGGAGATTTGGATACCGCGCAATTTATAAGCAAGATGGGTGTTATCCAGTTGAATATTATTCACTCGGAAATTTTGCGGTATCGAGAGATATTTGCCTTTAATTACCCCATAGCCGATTAACATCCCGGCGCTATTAATCATTTCAATATTATCAATCACGAAATTGTCACAACCGTAAATAGCGACCGTAGCGTTATCAATACCTGCTTTCTTACTGAAATCCGGCGTGATATTGCGGGCTTTGATATTACGAATAACAAAATGTTTACCATTTTCAACATGGATCAACTGTCGACAATCCGATCCCGTGATATTCGCCACGACAAAGTTTTTCACTGCCTGGTCTTCCGGGTAGTTATTATCATAAGTACTCCCCGCAAGGCCTATGCCGATGCCCCAGTTGATTTTTCCGTTAGTACAGTTGATACGCTCGATGACATGGTCAGATATCAAAATATCACTGTCGTTAATTGCCACGTTCCATTCAATGGCGTCGCCTTGTAAGTCGCTGAACTTACAATTGGTGATGTTGGCACCGATAATCTGGTTATGAAATCCCTGGCGTAAGATGGCGTAATTAGCGTGGCTAACGGTCAGGTTATCGATGGTCAGGTTGCGCATGACCCGTTTGTTTTTGCCGCCGATATAAATCTGCGTTACCGGGCCAAAGCCGCTCATCGCCAGCCCTTTAATGGTGCAGTCAGAACCGCGCACATCCAGGGTGATGTTATGCATACTGCCGCCCTCCTCCCCTGTCACCTGGCTGCCGTCCTGTAAGACAAATCGCCCTCTGCCATTGCCGCGCAGGCTTCCAAGGATGTGTAACGTTTTACCGGGAGGGATAAAGATGCCGGTGTTGATATTGTCACAAGCCAATCCGGCAGGCACGACGACCGTTTGCCCTTCGCTGAAGGCTTGTTTAAATGAGGCGATCCAGTCGTGAGGGTTGTAGTCGTTAATGTTAACGCTTTGCCGGGCAGGAAGTGCACGGGCGAAAGGTGTATGGAGGAAGGCAAGCGCGGAGCTTGCCGTCAGGAAGGTGCGTCGGGAGAGTTTTTTAAATGGCATACGTTCTCCTCTATAAAGCCTGCAGCAAGCTGGCGAGTTCTCGATTAATCACCTGCTGGTTAAAATCGTGTTCGACTTTTTCGCGTGCACGTTTGACGACCGGAGCCAGTTCGTCGGTGTCCAGTTGGCTAAATGCCGCCAGGCGTTGCGCCAGTGCGCGAGCATCGTTCTCAGGCACCAGCCAGCCGGATTTATCGGCCTCCACCAGTTCCGGTATTCCGCTATGTAGAGTAGAAACAACCGGAATGCCGACCGCCATCGCTTCCATCAGCGCCACCGGAATGCCTTCCATATCGCCGTCCGCACCTGTAACCGATGGCAAGAGGAAGACATCCGCATCGTCGAGCATCGCTTTCACTTCATGGCTCGGTTTAAAGCCCGGCATCTCCACCACATCTTCCAGTTGATATTGTTCGATGAGCGTGCGCAGGCGTCGTTCCCACGGGCCAATGCCGAGGATGCGATAGCGAAATGCCACGCCCTGCTCTTTCAACTGACGGCAGGCTTCGATCGCCACATGCAGGCCTTTTTTCTCGGTTAAGCGTGCGACGGAAATGATTTCCAGCGGCGTTGCGGGCGGTTTCACCGGACGCGGGCTAAAACGCGTCATGTCCACGCCCATACGCGATACGGCAATTTTTTCCCTCGGGCAGCCCATTTTTTGCAGCCTTCCGGCCCACAAATCGCTTATCGGTAACATCAGGTCGCCACGGCGAAACAGTTGTTGATATTCGGGAGTGTAGTGGTTGAGCACTTCCCGACTGGAGATATCAATACCGTGGAAGATAGTGGCAATTTTGCCGCGAATGACACCCAGTTCGCGTAGTTTTGCTGCGGTTACCCCCGCAGGGCCAAAATGAGCGATAAAGACATCGGCATAAAATGGTGTTGCGACCTGGCCGCAAATGGCAGACAAAATCAGGTTCCGCGACTCGGCACCATAGCGTTTGAGGTTGAGCGCCTGCCAGGTATTTTTACGATGAATGCCGCGCAAGGTCTGACTGGCTCGGTGGCGCAGTTTCGCCACTTTGCCCGTAGGTTCGTCCTGTAACCAGCGGGTTCTGGCGGCAAGGTTGTATTTCGTCCATGCCGCGTGGGTGTTTTGTGTGTCGCCTTTTTGCAGCGCGACAATCTCCACCTCAAAGCCCATATCAATAAACGCAGTGATTTGGTTGAGGACGAAGGTTTCCGACGACAGCGGAAATTTCAATAAGAAGAAGCCGACCTTCATTTCACCTCCCCGATGCGTTCCAGTACGGACTGCACCATCTGCATTCCTGTCTGACGCTCACGACTGACGGCTTCACTAAGTCGCGCATTCAGCGCCGGAAGCTGGCCTAAGGTATCCGCAACCATCGCTTGCAGGCTGCCGTCTAATAAATGACGAATATCAATTGCCATCTCTGGTAGCCCCAGTTGTTGCATAATCCCGGCGGATTTATGTTCATAGTTGATGGCAATCGCCGGAGTGGCAAAGTTCATCGAGATAATGGCAGAGTGCAGGCGCGTACCGACGGTGAGTTCACAGGCCCCCAGAATTTTGCCCATTTCCAGATCGTTGAGTTCATCCATCACTACGTGGTAACGGGCAGGATCGCTGATGTGCTGGCGCAGATTGAGCGCCACCATGCGATCGTCTTTGTTATAACTGTCGATGCCCGTACAGGTGGAAAGCGCAATCACCTGATACCCTTCATCGAGAATGCGATTGACCACCCCGGCAAAGGCTTTTTCATACGCTTGCTGAGTGGTGCCGAGACGTTTGTCGAACGGTGCCAGTTCGCGCAGGGTAATTGCCACCGTTTTCTGTTGTGCGGCAACGTCCAGCCAGTGTTGGACGGCATAGCTGGCGGTGAAATCTTCTGTGTGGTGATCGACCAGCCACGCGGTATCGACGCCATGTTCCACTTTTGCAGTGGTGATATTGCTGCGTTTCATCAGTTCGAGACTGACCGATTCGCGCAGGATCAGCGCGTTACAGTGACCAAAAACGTAGTTCGCCAGTTGGTTAAATTGCTCATCCTGGAAGGGACCGACGCTGTGACCAATCATAAACAGCGGCTTTTTCGCCATAAATGTGCAAAGCGCGTGTTCAAACTGCGGCACGCCGTAGAGATCGACAAAAAACGATCCGCCGACCTGAATAATGGCGTCGTAACCTGACAGCAGGCGCACGAAGTCGGTGAATCCCTGGGCGATGGCGATATTACGCAGCTTGCCAGTGTCAGTGACGCGTGAGAGCAATACCTGGTGTTGATAGCGGCGACGGAGGACTTTTTTAACGCGCCCGACAACGCCCGCCGCGCTGTTGTGTTGTTTCATTTGCAGGAACAGCGGATCGCCCATTACCGGGCGGTTGAGCAGCCAGGAAGAACTGACCGGATAGCGGCTCATCACGTCCACTTCGGCTTGTGGATTGAGGATGTTGATGGCATCAAGTAAGCCGCGCAAGATGGCGCTGTCGCCACGATTGCCGCAAGTGTGGTTGCCCAGAATAAGTAATTTCATTTTTTCCTCATAAATTTGATGCCAGGTGAGGCTGCGTTTGTTTTGTTCGTTGCCGCTTTTTGCCTGATGCGACGCTGACGCGTCTTATCAGGCCTACAAGACCCGAGCCTAGAACCGTAGGCCGGATAAGGCGTTTACGCCGCATCCGGCATTCAGTGCCTGATGCGACGCTGGCGCGTCTTATCAGGCCTACAAGATCCGAGCACAGAACCGTAGGACGGATAAGGCGTTTTACGCTGCACCCGGCAACCGTTGTCGGAACCGAAAACAACAACTCACCCCGCCCGTAAAAGCATTTTCATTTTTTCGCTGCGACAAAACTGACGCTTTACTTCCACCACCAGCGGATGGCGCGACAGCACAATCATCACCACAAACGCCAGCACGCCCGCTGCTATTTGCACCGCCAGCAGCATCCCCAGCGCCAGTTGCCCTTTCAGCACAATGCCCAGTACATAACTGACCACCAGCGTCGGCAGCGAGAGATAAAACGGCAGCCACAAACTCAGGATGTACTGGCGATAACTGGAACCAAGAACCGGTTTAATCATCACGAAGTAACTCAGAATGGTGTTGATAATCTGCACCAGCAGGAAACCGAGCGTG
>SKEV01000237.1_pt1 | contig 39106 bp, 37 predicted proteins | sample 4819531 | NCBI WGS metagenome assembly SKEV01 (sample SAMN11008800, study PRJNA524170) | human gut metagenome | biome: Human fecal sample; material: Feces; isolation source: fecal sample from pouch patient p9, p28 | host: Homo sapiens | place: Israel: Tel-Aviv | collected 2016-08-01 | reverse complement strand
ACTCTATGTAAATAACTATTTATATTTTTCTCCAGCTTCTCCCTATTTTCTAATCTATCTGCCACCCAAGAGGCATCATAATGATGTATCGAAACCGTATTTTCCGTTATTCCACTTCCTATTCCGTAGGGGCCGACGGGAGCTAATACTTCAGAAGGATATACCGTCAAATCCTCAAACTTCTGAAATGTGTTATTCATTCTTACCCCTTCATCCAATAATACTTTCGACTGATAAATCGGGCATGCCGCAGGAAGCCCATGATGCATCTCAAATAATAGTTCTTCATAAACTTCTAATATTTTTTTTATAATTCTATGTCCTTTAGTTGCGCCATACCCCAGACCAAAATTCACAAAATGACTACTTTCAAATCCACAATACATGCTGTTTCCTCTCAGGATATCTAATGTTTTTATTAACTCGACATCCGTGTCTAAGTAAAAACCACCGCAACTATAAATAATATCGAGCCTTGCATAGTCTGATGCAAACCCCCACATTTTAGTGTCATATGCGTCTCTCATGTACTTGTTTTTTGTAATATCGTAATTGCTTTCATCCCACCTTATTATTTTATAATCCGGACAATACTTTTTCCAACTATCTATACATTTTTGTAAATGCTCTGGGATTTCTGCCTTTCCAAACCAACAGTAATGAATCACTTTATCAATTTTAGGCTCACTGTCAGTTATATGATCAAACGATTGCTCAGGATACTCTCCATCTATAATATGTTCGATAAAACAATCTTTACCATTGAGTAACGCATTTCGGTCTAAATTTCCTACTATCTCCATATAGTCATAAATATTCGTAATAACCAAAATAAAGTCATCACATTGAAGATTATTACAAAGCTGGTCTAAACTATAAATAGGAATAGATTTTCCGAAATAATTAATCTCCTGATTTGCTTTCTTTGAGTCAATAACACACAGTATATTGTGTATACTATCTTTTGATAACCAGAACTCTACAAATTTAGAAAAACGCTTTCCTGCTCCATAACAAACAATTTTTTTATGTGTAACAAGATTAGCAAAGTTTTCCTTTGAGCAGTGTAATAGATTAACCATTCCTGCACCCCATTCTTTTACTAAGCGTTACCTGCCGTTCTATTATAAGTTTCCCATAAGTAATATCAAATAATATCTTTTATCCCTTATAATAGCCTTTCAGGCAACATTTCACGTACCAATACATTTATATCAATATCAGATATTTTTTCTGATGCAATTTTCAGCGCCTGCAGTCTTTGAATAACAATCCGTCTATAGTCTGGATTTGTTATAGCAATTACAACATGATCAAATTGCATCCTTATTATATCTGCGGGGTCCGAAACTGGCTTTAAATGACTCTGGTAAGCTTCATAATTGCTGTCTACCCAGCCTGTAATATTACAAAATCCCGTTTTTTTCACTGTAACGTACATCTCTTCACCAAATATTCCTGCTCCATATATAACGATATTTTCACCTTTACGAACATTCCTATAAGGAAACAGGAAAGACTTTCCCTCTAACAATACCGAATATGCTGATTGCAACAAAGCAAAAAAAAGCATATAATCTATCTTTTTAAGCAATACCTCTCTCTCTTGAAATATAGATGCTCTTTGAACCATCAAGCGATATAAAATCTGACAGCGCTCCAGAGAATTCTTTTTAGAAGTCCGCTTCATAGAGGAATCACTTTGCCTGTAATGATATAAACATCGATCAATTAACGCGATTGAGTTGCACTGATACAAACAGAAAATACTACACGCAGCATCTTCTCCCATCTGAATTCTGTCATCCACAACCAACTGATTATGTATTAAAATTTCTTTTTTAAATGCGTAATGGCATAAGCTAAGTGATAACCCCCACTGAAAAAAATTATCCGTATCAATCACTTTGGGTAATATATTATTTTTTATTTCCTCTCCTCTATAAATTCCCTGTGGTATAATATTGGGTTCCAGATATGACGTACCATTTCTAAAATCCCTACATATTCCAACAGAAACAATATCAACCCCCAATTCTATGCCCTCATTATACATAATCATATACATTTCAGAATCAATCCAGTCATCTGCATCCACATAGCAAACATACTCTCCGCTTGCTATTTTTATTGCTTCTTTTCGGGCGCTTACCAAGCCTTTATTCTGCCGGTGGATAACCACAATCCGCGAATCCGCTTTGGCATATTCGTTCAATATTTCTGCTGTATTATCTTGTGATCCATCATTAATACAGATTATCTCTAAATTTTGATAAGTTTGAGTAATAATAGAATCCAAACATTTTCTTATATACTGTTCCGCATTATATACAGGAACAATTACCGAAATTTTAACCATTATTATTCCATCCCCTTATGCCTGCTTCCGTACAGCCTTATTTTGATGGTAGCACTGTACCCTGCTTTTTCGATATTAGAACCCAAGCAGTTCTTTAGCAATTTACATTCCATTTAAATTCTTAATATCTCTTCAACCTGATTGATTACATGATCATCTAATCGGGGAGTAATTGTAGAAGTCTCCCATTTTATTTTAGGAGTTAAGCTGCTGCGTTCAGGAAGCATTATATTAAACAAACAGGGCTGATTATCCCGAAACCAATTCTGATAATTATCAAGTTCATGATAAGAATTAAGTGTTGCCGCCCTAATACCATAAGCTTCCGCGATTTTTCTGAAATCCGGCACTGTATACCCACTTTCTTCAGTAGTATTTGCATACCGATCCTTATGGTTGGTGTGCTGGGTTTCACTTATCTTTCCTAATACCCTGTTATTAAGAATAAAAATTTTTATAGGAAGATTTTCGCGCCTAACTGTTTCCAACTCTTGAATATTCATCTGAAATCCACCATCGCCAGTAATACAGAACGTAATATTTTTATTCATTGATATTGATGCCCCTATACTATATGGCAATCCACATCCCATAGTCCCATAACCGCCGCTAATATGAATCCGCCCTTTCTGTCCCTTTAAAACCAGGGATTGGGCGCACCAACACTGATGTTGACCAACATCTACTGATACGACAGGATCTTCAGGCAACATAGAGGCTATCTTTTCAACTGCCAGGTTGCCTTCCTGCTTATCATACTTATCAAGGATTTTCTTTACCTCTAAACATTGCTGTTTCCATAAAGAATAATCTCGGATATTCTCATTCAAAACCATACGCATAAAGTCCCGGGCATCGGTTTGGTATTTTTTTTCTTTTTCTTTAATATTCCTGCTTAATTCGTATTCATCTATGTCTACTCTGACTAAATCTGCTTTTGGTGCGAAATTTTCGGTATAACGGCCAACCTGCCTTATTCCCAAGCGCGCACCAACAGAAACTAAAAGGTCGCACTCATTTAGAATCATATTAGCCACTCTATTGCCATGTGTCCCAATAAAACCTATGTGAAGCTTGTCCTGGGCTAAATCGACTCCATTCATCGTTGTCAGAATTGGTATACTGGTTTTAAGAGCAAATTCATGAACTAAGCCTGCTGCACCGGCTGTCCTGACCCCATTACCAACTAACAATATCGGTTTGTTGTATGTTAAGCGGAAAATCAATGATAACGCCTCCCTTCCGGCCAAGCATAGCCATATTATATGCCCTGCTGATAATATCATCAAAGCCCTCGCTGCTATTTGCCGTAACAGAGTATTTTGTGATATTACGCGTCATTGACACAATATCCATTTCCTGAAATCCATTCTGCCTTATTCCAGAAAATCCCTTCATTTCATTTGTAGGAACGTTACCACAAATCCCCATAACCGGAATTCCATCAAACCAAGCATCTACAAGTCCTCCAAGAGCATTTACAGCCCCTGGGCCTGATGTGGTAAAATATACACCAATCTTTCCGCTTGTTCTTGCATACCCATTGGCAGCTAGTGCACATCCTTGTTCATGATAACAAACATGGACATTAATTTCGTCCCTGCGAAAATATAAGGCATCCATAAATGGAACTATATACCCGCCCGCATAACCAAATATATCGGTTACGCCACGCTTGACTAAAAAATCGACCAGATACTCTGAACAATTCAATTTTTGTTCCTCCAGTAATTAAAAGTTTCCTAATTTAGCATGGGTTACGGCCTGCTGGGCTTTCCGTACCATCCGGCAGGTTGCGTTGGTCCATTTATTGTTTCATCAATTCTTCCATATTCTTTAGACGTACTACGATATGAGCGCCTGTTTCATACTCTTTACGAACTGCCTTAACAACTACTTTTGCAAAATCGGAGGGTTCAAGCAACGTGGTTTGATCCTCTTCGGGATAAAGGCTCCTTCTCATTTTTGTCCTAGTTCTTCCCGGTGATATCACTACAGCGTATAAACCATCTTCAGCCCAACACCGTGTAGCCATAACAACCGCAGCTTTTGCAGCACAATATTCACTCCAGGTTGCATGAATTTCGATAGCGGCTGCCGAGCCAATATTTACAATAGCAAGGTTAGGATTAAATTTTAATGCAATTTCCATACAGTAAAAGACCCCTGCCAAATTAATATCTATGTGTTTCTTTGTGTTAAGTAAATTACCTTTTTTTATGGAATGCGGAACTACATATCCGGCATTGTTAATCAGAACATCCGGTTTGAATTTTTCCATCGCCTTTTCAATACTGTCCCAATCAGTTACATCCATTTCGGTTCGAGATGGCGCATAAACATCATATCCCTCATTTTCCAACTGTTCTTTTATTGCCCGGGCAATGTCACCATTTCCCCCTGTAATTAACACTTTGTTTTTCATTGATTGTTCACGCCCCCTCTGCCTTTTGTTGCGATTGAAATATTGACTCAATTATATCTAAGTCACCAGGATACGTGACCTTATAAAGGTTGTTCTTTGTTTCAATTAAATATGGTTTAATATTTACGATTGAAAATTCACGGTTTTGCGTTGGTTTTCAACATATTTGTGACTTTACTGTGTCTAATAGGGCAGTATATATAGGTAGAAAATAGCATGAAATTTTGGCGGGCCCGGTCACATCCGGTGCCCGCTTTTATTACCACTAAATTCTCAAAAAATTATATCAATTCCTCTTGACTTTACGCCCTTTTGGGCGTATAATATAATCAGAGATAAGGAAAGGGGATTAAAACAATGACTATAATCAGCAGCCAGCACCACATAGATTGGGAAATCGTAGAAAAAAAGATGGAAGAAATTAAAGGCTTTGAAAAGGTCGTCATCCCTTGCACTTATGTTGGTTATATTGATGGAACTGAATACGCAATGCAGAATGATAAACACCACACACTAGCAGCCGCCAGAGAGCTTGGAATTGCGGTGGAATTTGATATCACCAATGATTCAGAGGACCTCAAAGGAGAGGCGCTTTTAGAACAGCGTTACAATGATGGAGATTGGTATAATGTAGAAACCAGTAATCCGGCATATTATGAATTTGATTTAGTTTGGTAGGAGGTGCGAAAAATGAGAAGATACCCAGATTGTATCAGGACAGATGGACTATGTGGAGCCTGCTCCGCATCCAGCTATGGAAGGGATTGCCACAACAATAATATCAACAAGCTATTGTATCAACGTTCCCTGGCCGGCATGACTCAGCAGCAGGTAGCTGACGCCACGGGAATGAATATCCGCCAGATACAGAAATTTGAATCTGGAGAAAGGGACCTTGGAAATATGACTCTGCGCAATGCCTTGTCATTGGCAAAATCCCTTGACTGCGAGGTGAGTGATTTTGTCTAAAAGGCCGCCAAAAAGTACCAAGATTTGTGTCGTATGTGGGAAAACTTTCCCATGTTTTCCGTCCGATAAAACCGTTACTTGTGGTAAGGAATGCTCCAAGATTCATCGTTCACGCATACATATGGGCCTGTCGAACAAATGGTGCGAAGAAAGCCGGACCAGAAAAGCCGCGCAAGGGAAAACGGCTAATCTCGCCTTAGGAACACCCGCCGCACAGAAAAGTCCAAAATCCGGTAAATTCTTGACAAATATCAATGCAAAGGACTGGCATTTAATTAGTCCAGATGGAAAAGAATATAAATTCCATTGCCTGAATTATTGGCTCCGGGAGAACTGCCTTAAATTATTTGGCTGTATGCCAGATAGTAAAGAATTTAGAAATGTAAGCACTGGACTGTCAGGAGCAAAACGGGCGATGCTCGGAAAAAACTATGGGTGCTGCACATATAAGGGGTGGAAAGTCATACCCACAGAACATGATATAAAAAAATAACCACACTTCAACGGCGAGGAATAATCCCCGCCATTTTTATTCCCTCCCCTTCCGACTCAAGGCTTTAATTGCAAAGCCACTAGACAAAAATATTATTTTTGCAGAATCTACTTGCAATATATTCATATTTGATATATAATACTTGTATACTTAAAAGTAAAGGAGCGACCATGATCCAACAATACAGATTTGAAGAGTTATTCCATACTGAGTTTACACTTCTGATGAAACGGGAAATAAAACAAAATTTACAAGTGGCAATTGAGGCATATAATCAATTTATCATTGAAAATAAGCAGCTTTTAAGTTATCCTAAAAGGGCTTCAGTATTAGGGCGTTGGAGAACATATATGATAGAGCGTCAGATATACCTAAGAGCGTTTAGACCGGAGACATTATATAATGTAAGGTTACAAGAAACGAACAATTTTGGCGATAAGGCTCTTTTTGTAGAAACTGATAGTTTTTCATGTAATATATCCAGAACCTTAAGCCCTACTCTGATTCCTTCTGCCTCATCATACAAATTGAAGGCGGCGGAAAAAAATTCAGGTTCAGATCAACAGTTGGGATTTGACTGGATTAAAGAAGAGATAAGCGAAATTTGCATACCACAGTATGTATTAATCACTTATGGATTTAATAATTTATCAGGTAAATTGTCACACCTTACATATATAGTACCTGATGAAAAAATGAAAAACATACTTTTTCATGAGGATGGCATGGCTATTCCAGAAGATGTGCCTACATATACGCATGAAGAAAAGGAAGAGTCAATCGTCCGGTTAAAACAAGAGTTGAGAAATAAAATCGGAAGATAAGGTGATTAGTTATGATTGTAGAAAAGAAGGTTATTCCAAGAAGAATAAGGCAGGCAAGGATTTCGAGAGGATATACTATGTCTGAATTAGCTGAACTGATTGATATAAGCAAGCAAGCCATATCACAATTTGAACTTGGGAAGAACGACCCTGGAAAAGCTACATTATTCGCCATATCCAGGGTACTGAATTATCCTATAAGCTTTTTTTATAAAGAATATCCAGGAGTAGAAAATTCAGACAGCCCAGTTTTTTTTAGAAGCAAAAGAACCACAAGTATGAAAGTAAAAAATGCAGCAAGGGAAAAAATAGAATTATTTCGTGAAATCCATGACTTCTTGGCAAAATATATTGAATTTCCGGAATTAAACCTTCCGAAAATTAGTTATCCTGAGGCCAATTTTGAATTGGATGAAAATCTTATTGAAAAATATGCCAAAGAACTCCGTGCATGCTGGGGGTTAGGGAACGGACCAGTAGTGAATTTGACTAACATTGCACAAAAGAATGGAATTATGATATCTCAGATGCCATTGGGCGTAAGTAAAATAGACGCGTTTTCAGTATGGTATGATGGAATTCCATATATATTTCTAAGTGCAGACAAATTGTCCAATGCGAGGATACGTTTCGATATTGCCCATGAGTTAGGACACCTTATAATGCATTCTGATATATACTCAGAAGATGATTTTGAGAAGGGCGTCATAAAAGATAGGCTTGAACATGAAGCCGATCGTTTTGCAGCAGCTTTTTTATTACCACCAGATACCTTCACGAAAGATGTGAGGTCATCATCCCTCATGGATTATGTACCACTAAAGCAAAAATGGCTCGTATCATTGGGAACAATGATATATAGGATTAGTGATTTAGGACTTTTATCAGATAATCAGGTTAAATATTTGAAGGACCAGATGACAAGCCATATGTTCTGGAGAAATGAACCTTTAGATAAAGAGATACCTATTGAAAAACCTTTTGCATGCAAACAAGCTGTTGAGTTACTGATTGATAATCATATAATAAATAAGTTACAATTTATTGATGACATCGGAATAAGTGCAGATGAAATAGAGGCATACTGTTTTTTAGAGCCTGGAACATTAAAAGAAAAAACGCCCAAAAATGTAATAAAGCTTAGAGATAGTATAGTTAAGGGTTGCATATGAACATAATAATATGCAACCCTTTTCTACAGCAAGGGTTATTTCCCGCCATATCTTTTAGTATTAAAACTCACCTATGTACTGCTCCCCATCTGGCGCTACATACATAGCGCATTCCAACGGATGCCCGGCCCGCGGCTCAAAATAATAATCCTTGCCGTCAATTACATGCCAATTGGTCAGAGCGTATCCGTCAGGATTAAAATAATACTTGTGATGGTTTATAATCTGCCAACACTCCTTGTAATACTCTGTGGTGCTGTATGCATACCACCAGCCATTACTATCATGGTGCCAGCCCACCTCATACTCCGGCCGCTCTACCAGCGACCAGTCAGGACGTCCATATCCGTCAATCCTGCTGTTATCTAAGCTGTACTCCTTACAGCATACTGCTCCGCCATTGGCAACCACCTCGCTGCCGTCACTGGTGTTGCCCTCAATTGTCCTAACCTTGGTCATGGTGACCTCATAGACGATGCCTGTATGACAGATGCGCTGGGAGTTTTTAAAAAATATCTGGTCCCCCGGCTGTGGGCTGTCCTTGTGATACTGTCCCTTGGTTTTATAATACTGAGCCGATGTAGGGGTGTAGGCGGAGAATCCACCACCCAGAAGCTGCTGCGCCGCTACCCGGCCAAAAGCCTGCACAAAGCACCAGTCCACAAACATGTCACACCACGGCTGCCCCTGGAGAGATGGGTACAAGTCCCTGGCATACTTGGTGTAGTTGCTGCTGCCTGCATTAGCGGTCTTGCTGTCAAGCTGGCTGTTACTACGTTTCTCCAGATATCCAATCTCATTCTTTGCAACATTCAGTAATTTATCTATTGATTTCATAAAGCCTCCAATAAAAAAAATAAGGCCCGGGGCTATTCCCAGGCCATGAAAAGTTGTGACGTCACAAGTTGCGATATCGTAACACCCGCTTAACCCCGCGGCGGGAGATATGCGGACCACATCCTCTCAGGTATCCATTTTTGTCTTATCTTCAACCTGCCCCTTAATCATCCTGGCCAGCGGCATTAAAAATGGCGGCATGGCCACGCCGATATCCAGCAGATTTTCCAGGATGCTGATTATCTCATTACATATAAGCCATACTGCCACGATGGTAGCAACCACGAAGGGCAGTTTAATAGACAGTCCTACATACTGGCCGGCATAATTAATCAGCACATCCATAGCCCATCCTAATCCCACCAATATCCACATACCTATCTTCTTAACGATGCCCCACAGGCCCTTGTCACTGGTCACCAGCTCATTGCGCCGTTTTGATGCCAGGATACCGGTTATGTAGTCTGTGAAATTCAATCCAGCCAGTATAAGCACGGGAACTGCCAGAATTCCCAACCATCCAAAAATCATGCTAAATGCTGCAACAAACGCTGCTTTCACCTTATCCATTTTCATATACCTCATCCTTCTTTATTTTGTATAGTCATCTCCAGTTATGTCCTTGTAGTCCGCCTCAGACAGCTTACCGGCAGCCACCAGGGCCTTAAGCCGGTCAATGTCCCATAATCTCGGATAATACTTCTGTGCCAGTCCCTTTACATCCATGGTCTCACCTCCTATAAATCTGTCCCGGTCATCACAGCCAGGAAATCAATGTCAGCCCTGTTATGCTCCACCACGGCCTCTACACTCGGCTGGGAGAGCGTCAGTAGCGCCACACGGCCATATACAGCCTCCGCGGTGACCGCACCGTCATCCCCGTACTGCTCCGGCGTGATAGGATAGTTGTCATCAATACTCTTTGGGTCATTCAGTACTGTATAACCATCGTACATCAGCAATGTGCTGCCATCATTATTGACAGTCTTAATCTGCTCCGTGGCTGCAGCATCCGCAAACACGGTCACGATGTCCTCCAAGGGTTCCTCCGCCTGGAAGATAAGCTGCAGAGTGTGGGGTGTGGAGGACGTGCCGCCGATGACCAGCGGGTACTCCTTCCCGTTTTTCAATACAATCTTTTCATTCATTTATTTTTCCTTTCCGCCCAGCGGCCTTCCGGGCAATAAAATAAGCCCCTGGTTTAGGGACCTGATTTGCAGGTTACGATTCATTTTTTCTTATCACAAATAGCAATTTAGCTGATAAGCTGCTTATAAAAAATAATGGTCTATGGTCAGGTAAAAACAACGCTGACGATTATAGAAACCACAACATAATATTTTACTGCAATCCCGTTCAGGGGAATCTGACCGCCTATAATTTCCCGGTAAATGAGACCGGTGTTTTTAAAAGCATTGTGTGTAATCAATTTGTCTCTCAGACATACATTACAATTAATAATGCACTATACCAGCGCATCGCGGCCGATAACTCATCACCATTTAGCGCTTGGGAACTTAAATGATTATTTGATAGGATAAATCATCTCAAAATAAAATATACTGTTGCCTTTAGCTCCTGAATCAATCGTTATGTTGCCGGTGTCGGCAATCACTTTAAACACTCCATATCCTCCCGCACCATGAAACAAACATACTTTTTCCTGGGCTGATGTAGGCAATCCGCTGATTACCAATGTATTATTAACTATTGTATCTTGCTTCAACGTGATAAGCGCATTTACTACACATTGTTTTCCTATAGCATAATAATTTGCCGAACCTGTGGCCCAATCAGAGTTTATGGTTGCCTGACCTGTTTTAAATTCTAAATTGCTATTTATATCATCCTTAACTGATTTTAGGTATGCGCTGGATGGGACCTTATTTGTATCTGTGGACTCTGTCTGCACGATATCAGTCTTTTTAAGATAATCCGCCAATTTCGTGGTAAGGGCTGTATTGCTTACCAGCTCCAGGGCAACCTTACGGGCCAGCGCATCCAGCAGGGCCTGGGCATTACTGTCCGCTCCGGCAGCTACGACAAGCCCCTGTGTATCTGTTGCCTTAACGGATGTTGCCGTACCGTCAAATTCCGTAACCCCTGCACACTGTTCTGCATAGCCTTTAGCTGCCTCGCAGTATGCCTTTGCATTATCTTTTGCATCTCCTTCTTCCACACCTCCAACCGCATACCTCTGTGACTTGCTTGCATAATATTTTGCATTATTGCCTTCAAATCCGGTGCCTCCGATGGCCCAGCCCTGCGCCGTACTGGCTGCCTGTTCCGCCACACCTTTGGACGTCTGCGCATCCAGGGTATACTGGCGGATGGTGGACATGACTGTAGGCTCTAATTTCGCCAGGGTGATTTTCCCGTCAGGAATGTCCGCTGATATGTTCTTGCCATTGACTGTGAATCGTATCCGGTCCGTGCTTGTGAAGGTATACGTGTCTATAAACTTGCTTAGGGATACCTTTTGTTTGGTCCCATCGGCCAGCTCCAGCACAAAATTGTCACCCTCCAGATAGCAATTGAGCGCAATCTTTTCAACAGCCGTGTCATGCGTAAAGGTTGAACCATCAAAGCGTGTGAAGGTCATGACGCCTGTGGTATCATCCATGGTAAAATCAATGATGACATTCGCCATATCCGCGGCGTCCGCCTTATCCTGAGCCAGTATCAGAATACGATTATCCATCTCATTAATGCCATCCTCCATGTGGTTTAAATGTACTGCATTAATAGGGGATTCAATACTCGGTTTATCCCGCCACGTAAATGGAGAATAGTATTTAGACAGCGTTTTCGCTGCCCTGCTCATCCTGCTCAGTAGTCCCATCCTTATCACTTCCTTTCGCATTTAAATAATCCACCAATGGTTTTCCAGACTCCAATATGGTAGCCATTGTAGATAACTTCCTTGCCTCAGCCACTCCTTTAAAAACTAATCCATTAATGTAATCCATAACAGCCTGCACATCCTTCTGGCTGTAGACCAGCATTTTACTTTCCATACAAATCCTCCTTAATTTGCTTTATATCCATCACAATCTGTTGTGTATCCTGGTGCTGGGCCTGTTCAAATGCAATTATCAGCGGAATTAAGTTCTGGTATTGCAGCGCCAGGTATCCGTCATGGCGGTCCACCAAAGGATAACTCAGTCCCAGCTTATGCAGCAGTTTAACAACATCCTGCGCCACAAATCCCATTGCATCCATACCACTACGCTTGGTCTTATAGGTGACACCTTTTAACCCCATTATAAGACTTCTGGCATCTTCCAGCGCTATGTCACGTATTCCCTTCTTCAAGCGTTTATCCGACCATGTGGACCCTGCTAATTCGCTGTAAATAGAATAACAGCTTATCCGATTTGCATAGGTTATGCCATTCAATGTGGCACTTCCATTTACGGTCATACTTCCATCACAATTCAGACGGTCAGTCTCTACATGATTGGCGTTTATTACATCTGCACCCATAGAACCAGTATTGATGCACCCGTGGAAAGTGGCCCCAGTCAGTTCCATATGGCCGCCGGCATCCAGTTTTGTATTTCCAGCATTGATTATGAGTGCACCCGGAGCATTCAGGATAATCTGCCCTCCATTGGATGATTCGGCAGTGATTTGGGTACACACATCTCCCTTACTCACTTTTAAATCTATCTTGTCTGCGGCCACACTTATAGCAGCCGCCAGCTCTACTTCCTGGTCCGTGGCCCGCTTAACTTCTGCGGTTATCTGGTCAGACACTACCTTTAATTGGGCCGTGGTATGCTTCTCCAGGTCCGTCACCGTAGCTGATACCTCGTCCACGTTACGCACTATAACGGCTGTCTTGCCTTTCAATTGGATGATTTCATTCTCAACACCAAAGCTTTGTCCCTGTGTCTTGGTCCCCTTAGCCTCCACGGTATCCATCATGGCCTGTATGCCACTCATGGTCCGGGTAAGCACAAATGTAGCTATCTCCGTGTCCGTAGTGATTGCCCGCAGGCCGTCTCCCACCTCTATCCAGGGCATTGCGTAGGATACTATCTTAGCCGGCCGGTATGTCTTGCCAGCAATGGAATCATATATGGACCAAGCCAATTTGGTAAGGTCAGCACTCCCCAGGCCATAGGCCAAAAAGTTTCCTTCTACCACATAGGCATTGCTGCCGGAACCGACCACGGCGCCGATGTCTCCATCTTCCTGCCGCACCTGTACCCGGTCTATCCCATCTATCAGATAATCCTCGTAAGTGATGGTTTTGTAATACTCCAGTTCCTCCGCGGCCGCCCATCCGGACTGCGGATACAGGTCGTCTCCAGGATACAGGGTATCAGACGGATACAGGCCGGTATCCTGCAGGCTGATATACGTCAACATGCCAGTGCGGTCAAAGTGGCCGAACACACCATTAATCTCACAGATAGCCTTAAGCACATCCCGACCACACAATGATTCAGGGCTGATAGTCTTGCCGACCACCATCTCGTCATTGATTAGCACTGTCTGCTGCTGTGGTACTCCTATGTGCTCGCATAGACTGTCCCGCAGCTCCTGGATGGTATGCGTGGTATCGTCTGTGGGGTACATTGCATGGTACCAGTCTGACACATCTACATCAAACTTAATCATCCGGTCATAGGCCGTGATTTTCCGCTTTCTGCGGTCGGCCTGCTTCACTACACTGTCAACTACATAGATTCCATAGGCCATCTTATAATCGCCTATACTCAGCGTGGCAGTAAACTCCTGGCCCTCAATTTCCTCATCTACATCGGCTACTGTAACCACAAACTTAGCCGCCTCGCAGCTTCCCCAGACAATGTTACTCCCGGAGGACAAGTTTTCGCTTAGGCTCAATGTCTCCGCGCATATCTGCTCCATTGGGATGGTCAGCCACGGCGTCCCTGCGTCGGATGGATACAGGTTATCGGCTGGGTACAGGTCATTTGCTGGATATAGTGTATCAACCCCGCCATTAAAAAAAGACAGCTCCAGATGTTTCACTGTCTCCGTCCTGTTATTGTCTCCACGGCATCTATGTTTCACAAACTCTGGTACATCCAGCACCTTACCACCTCCTTAATATTCAATTAGTGCAATACGGATGGGATTATATCGTATATCGTTTTCGCTGGCGTCATAATATGGGAATTGGATGTCTGGTACGTAAAATGTACCCGTAACATACGCGTTCCTCTCATCGTTCCAGTATTCTACCTCCATGGTCACACGGTCCGGGAAATATGATTGCATCCTTATCTTGTCAGCCAGATGCATAAATGGAGTAGACCACTCGATTTTTGTTCTGGTATGCGGCAACACATTTCGGTGTAATATCCCATATCCGTCCTGGTAGGAATCCTCATCCTGCCTCTGGTCCGGGGTTGCATTGTACGAAGCGTGGGCTATGAAGTCCATCGGAAGCTCTCGTCCATCGAATTTTAATAGCCAGCCTTTGTATGCAGACATAAGCACCACCTCTCTTATTGATTTTAAACGTACATATGATATACTAATTCATGGAAGGGGGTGATATAATGCGTAAAACCTTCTCTGGATTCTGCCCCGCGCAAAATAAAGACTATAGTATCACAGTTGAGTACATAGATGTTACATCACTTAATGACACTCAACGACGCCGTTATGAAAAAGGAATGGCCGAATGCAGATACAATATGTTTGGTGACAAATGTGATTCAAACAAATGTCCTATTATAGCGCAGGCACCAGAAACGTTATAGCATTGTAGGGAGGCATTCTATTTTGCCTCCTACCCTTCCAACATGTGCTTTATCCAATTCGGTAATGCCTCTTTTTTCACCGTATTCTTATCAAAACCAATCCGAAACACACTTTCTGTTCCCATTGGAGTTTTTAAGAACGTAAGATATGACATTTCGTAGTTGCCTTTGCTATCAGTCATGTGGATAATATTGATACCACACAATGGATGGAACTGCCGTCTAAATAACCTCCATTCAAATTTCAATTTTTTTACCATATGCACCACCTCTTTCTGGGCATAACAAAAGCACCCGGTTCCCCAGGTGCTTTTACCTATACCTTAAACTTCTTTCCACATTTCAAACATGTGACCTCAATCTTCTTGGCGCCGATACTCCCGGCCAGCGCCCCGCCGATTACTCCAAAGGCCAGCGTACCGACCACAGCCTTTCCCATGCCAAAACCTTTTTTGTTGGCTGACAAGGATGTCGAACCGCAACGCGGGCATTTCGCTTGGTTATCGTCTTTTACTACATTACAAACCGGCCTTTCCTGCCTCTCTCTCTCAATATTCCTCTGATTCTCCTTTGATTTTTGTTTTGTATCATCTTTTGATGAACACGCTGCAAAAAAATTTTTAGAATTTATTTTACACACACCAACCATGTTTGAATACAGCCTATTAAAATCATCACGCTGCCCACATCTAAACCCAAAATCTATAGCATCCTTTTTCGGTAACTGGATGACAAAATGACCAGCACCAAACATGTTCTTTTCGTCATAGTATAGTATTATATAATTCTCAACTCTATCAGAAACAATAGTCATTCCATTTTTTGAGACAGACAGTATGCCATCTTGTAAGCAGATTGTTCTTCCTGCATTATCTAAAAAAGATAAGTTATCCATTATGAAACCCTCCCCATAACTGATATATATAGTATATCAGATACAGGGAGAAATGTTAATACGCTAATCCTAACTGTCTACCCGTTTCTTTTCGGAACTCTCCTGCTCCTGATTTCCACAAGTCAACTACATCATCCTTATTCACCCCTGGCTTTGCGAGTATCGCCCTGAGTAGGTCATTCTGTTCCCTTAACAGCTGGTTCTGTTCCGCATTAGCAGTATATACTGCCGTTGCAATTCCATCAGTTATCTGGTCTTTATTGGCTACAGCAGACTTGCCACCTATACGTCCTACTATTTCAGGACCGGACTCATTGGCGATAAACAATTGCCCCCTAGTAGGAAAACCACCTGTAGCAAATTTCTGTACTGGGGTGATATCCACACTGGTTCCCTGTCCAATACCAACAGCATCAGCAATACCATCTCCAATCCCACCAAAGAAATCATCTATTTTCTGCTTGAGCCAATCTCCCATGGATAATATACCATTCCACACTCCCTTAAGTATATTCTTTCCTATATCCATCATCCTTCCAGGTAGCTTGTTGAACCACTCAATAATTGCGTTTAGGATTTTTGGTACTTCCGTGCCTACCCAGCCTATAGCATCTGTAGCCCATTGTGTTATGGTATCCTTAAACTTGATAATTGCATCATAAATTTTTCCGGGTAGCTCTACAAAGAATGCTACGATGTTTCCAATAATCTCAGTAACTTTCTCACTAAAAATGCTCCATATTTCAATCCCCCACTGTATCACATTATCCTTAAATGTAATAATAGCAGTATAGATTTTCCCTGGTAGCTCCGTAAAGAAGGTGACTACAGATTCAATGATTTTAGGGACTTCTTCGGTCACTGTGGTAATCATGTTATTAACCCAGTCTACAATCGTCCCTATAGCATATCCAATGGCATACCCAATTTTATAAGGCAGCCCATCAAACCATTTTACGATATCACTGATTATCCGGCTTATGGAAGTAGGAACCCCCTTAAACCATTCAATCAGGCCATTCCATTTTTCAATGAAATAGCTTGATACAGTATCCCATACACCTGCAAACCAGGCTGGAACCCCATCAAAAAACGGGACTACTGTTCCAGTCCACCATGTAGGGATTGTCTCTGTAAAAAACTGTACTATTTTATCCCAATTTAATATGATAGCCGCCACAGCTACCACTACTGCTGCTACAATAGCTGCTCCTACTGCGATTGCGGTTGCACTGGCCGCCGATAGCCCTGTAACAAATGAACCAATAGCCCCTAACACCGTTCCTATAGCCGATGTAAAGGCCGCCAGTTTTGGAAAGCATAGAGCAAAAGCTTCTCCCATGGTTTTTGCACCACCAGCCACCAACTTAAACATCTCAACCAATTTAGAGCCCGCTATCGCTGATACAATTGCTTTTATACCTGTAACCAGTTTGTTGCCGGTTAGGAACGCTACAAAACTTTTAATAATGCTTACAGCCGTGTTCAATCCCTTAAAGGCCAGCATTGCTGTTGCAATCGCTCCAATTCCATACCCTATCGCTCTGGCTGTCTCAGGGTCAATCTTTCCAATAGCCGTTGCCAGGGAATCAATGCCTCCTGGTACTACAACATTTATAAAATCTGCCCCCAGTGCTGCCATGTCCTCATAAAAGTCAAGCAGCCCCTCTCCAACGGCCTGTGCAAATGGTTCCAGGGCTGTCCACAGGTTCCGCAACGCCTCATTTATGGCCGTCCAGTTAATCGTGGTAAGGAAGGAATTTGTTATGTCTATGAACCGCGGGAATCCTTCCCCTAATGCCCAGCTTCCAAGCGGTTTAAGGAAGTAATCCCAGAAGTCCTTAAGGCCTGTCCAGGCAAAATTGCCGAGCTGTGACAGCCCTTCATCCCATAATCGCTTTAATGCTGCTACTGTTGGTTCTGCAGCGACCCTCAAATCGTTGAAGATATCCCGTATCTTCTGCGCAGCAGCTTCTATTTCAGGATTTACAGTCACATCTCCAAAAAGCTCACCCGACATACTTCCAAAATCGGGTACAGCTCCTCCACCACCAGCTCCGCCCGAACCGCCATCACCTGAGCCACGGCTGGAACTGAGATTGTTTAACTCATCGAAACCCGCAAGCTGCTTATTCATTTCCTTGGCAGATTTAGACGCATCAGACATATTACCGGCTACTGCACCGGAGGAACCTGCAGCATTAGACATTGCGTCCGCCGCATCTGTAACTGGATTTCCGCCACCCGTGGCATCGCCAAACAGTGCCGCCGTGAATGCCTTGAAATAGCTTGCAAGCACCTGCAGCTTGGATATGATGGTATTGATTACTTGGATGACAGGTGTGAAGGCATTAATAAGTCCCTGACCGATTGTGGCCTTCAGGGACTCAAACCTCAGAGTAAGTACACGCACCTGATTTGCCCATGAGTCACTCGTCCTTGCGAAGTCTCCAGAGGCATCCGAAAGTTGCGCCATTACGAACTGATACCGGAGCATGACCTTCTCCTGCTCGGTCATTTTCGCCGTGGTCTTACCAAAACCATTGTTTAATGCATACTGGTCCAGGGCTGTCTGAGTCATAACCACGCCCAGTTCTTTGAGCGATTCCGTCTCCCCGGTAAAAATACTCTTAAGCTTTGTGTATGCCTCGTCTGTACTTAGGTTATAAAAGGATGCCACATCTCCAGTCAAGCCAGTAATGGCTGCTGACATCTGATATCCTGCCTCGCCAGCAATACCAAATGATTTTGCCATAGCGCCATATGTACCCATCATCTTTTTTGCTGATAATTCCGATAGGCCAAATTGCGATATGGCATTCTTGGAAAAGGCATCCACCTGCCTGTTTAGGGAGCCAAAGGTGACATCCACCACGTTCTGGACTTCTGCGAGGTCTGAACCAAGGTCAATGCATGACTTTCCAAAAGCAGCAATAGCACCAATACTAAGTACTGATGCTATCACAAGTCCGGCTTTTTTCCAGGCGTTTGCAACCCTCGAGGTTTGCTGCTCCACATGCTTTGTGGCCGCCGCTGTCTGTTTCTTTACCTTTTCAATCTCGTCGCGGTATGGCTGCGTATATGCCTCAATGACCACCCGTAACTTTTCTAATGTCATGCCTTCCGTCAGCCATCACCGCCTTTCCTTTTATGGTTATGCCTCAGTGCAAAATCCAGCATCTGCGCCTGGTATACAGCCACCTGCCTGGCCTGTACCTGTTTATATTCCTCTTTTTCTTCTGCGAATAGTTGGGGGAAAAAGTCCCATAACTCCATGACCTGTATGTTTGCACTGCCATGTACAGCCAAAGATGTATACTGTCCTATGTCCTGTGCCAGGAAGTGTATTTCCTTAAGCTTCTGCTTCTGTTCCCGTTTCATGCGGCGGACCTCACTCTCCATGAAATCCGTGATTTCCAGCAGTGAAAGCTGCCAGAAGCGTTCCATGGGCATCCCAAGGTCCAATGCCTGAGGATATAAGTCATATATGATATCTGATACCGTCTCTACAGCAGGTCTTTGGCATCCTCCAGCCTCTGGTCCATCTTCTCCTGCTGGCTTTCGGAGAAAAAACCTGATACCTTATAAATCTCCATCAGCACATCCGTCATAAAGGAAAGCTGGGTTCCGCCATCTTCACAGTACCGGTCAAACAGCTTCTGTACATCATCATACTTGATTCCATGCTCCCAGGTTTTCATTGCCGCCTGAGTGATAGTCAGCATAGTGTTAAGTGGAGGCACCCCCAAAGAAAGGATGTCCAGCAGATTCCGTTTAAACTTATCCTCCAACTGGCAGATAACAGATGTGGTAAGTTTCAGCTTGTACTCCCTGCCACCCACTTCCCAATACGCAAATGGTTTGCGTTTCTTTCTCTCGTCTATGTTGACTACTTTACTTTCTTCCTGCTCTTTTTCAATTTCATCGTCAAATCCCTGTGCCATTAACTATGCCTCCATTCTTATTCTGCTGCTGGGTCTGTAACTTTAATATCGCTCTGCAATGCCAATGTTAAAGTAAAAGCAATGGCGGCATTAACACCACCTCCGCCAATCTTGATGTTGCCGTATGCGTCATATGCTTGTGTCAAGTAGGGACGTAAAAAAATCTGAGATATTTTTGAACTGCCATAAAATCACATCGTTCTATTCCCTGACTGCCCTCATTATACCGTACCTACTACATTTTTGAAAGAAAAAAGGGCGGTAGCCACAGGTGCCATCCCCTGTGGGCTACCGCCCTTGGCTCAACCTTTCATGTTCTTTGCAATTCCTGCAATCCTTGCATAGAAATCAGCTTACGGCAGTCCTACCACACCCGAAGTTGGTGTCAGTATTTCAACGCCGTATCCATTCAATTTCTTAACACAATATAAAAACTCGCTTATCTTTCTTGTAATCCTGGCAGGATTGACCACAAGCAAAATATCTATCCGCCGTTTAGAAGCAGCGGAAAACACATCGGCCATGCCGCGCCTTTTGATGGACGCGCCATGTGCTATCTCGGCGGTAATACCGACAACCTCAAAACCCTTTTGTTCAGAATAATCCACCAGTAAACGCTTCTGATTTTCCAATTCTATGGTATCAGTATTTGCCACCCTGCAATAGAGCCAAACTCTTTTATGCTGGTTCATTTTTCTCTCCTTTTTCCGAAAAGCTCCACTCGATATGAATGGATTTGTCGTTGTAAACATAAACGCAGTCCACAAAGTCAACTACCATCTGCCGTGTAAGGGCATCTGCCTGTAAATAGCATATGAGCCTTGGTTCCCCCTGCCTGGCGGCGGCCAGCTTGCTCCGCAGTTCTGTGAGTTCTGCTTCTGCCGCTTCAGCCCGCTGTGCCATCTCTGCCTGCCCCCGTGACAGCTTATCCCGTTCCTGCCGGTACTTCTCCCGGCTGATTTTTTCCTCTGCCATCGCATCGTACAGTTCAGCTTTCTGCTCATCAATCTTGGCACAGGCGCTCTGATAGGAAGTGACCTGTTTTTGCAGGCTGGCAAGCGTATCCGTGTTCCCGGCCTTTAGCAGCAGTTCCTTCTCGTCCATCAGGGTTTTTATATAAGCTTGGATGGCAGCCAGCACAACGTCTGCAATTTCCCTTTCCCTGACGCTGCCCTCCATACATCCAAAACCGGTAGTCCTGTATCTTGTCCTGCAAAAATATTGTGGTTTGAAACGTGACCGTCTGATAAGGGCATAGCCGCAATGACCGCACCGCAGTTTATCCGTAAAAAGGTATATCCCTGCCTGCCCTAAGTCCCGTTCCACAAATTCAGCCAAATGTTCCTGCGCTTTCTGAAACTCATCTGCACTGACGAGCGGTTCATGCCGTTCCTCTGCAATGATCCAATCCGACCTGCTGTTTTTAAGGGTTTTTCTATTCCCAATCTGTGGGCGGTATCGCTTGCCGTAGATGGTCTTACCTAAATACCGTTCATCCCGCAGAATACTTGTGATTGCGCTCTCATTCCAGAGGTCGGCACCTTTCACCCCAATCCACCATTTATGATAATATCCCTGCCTGTTCTTGATGGCGCTGGGGGTAGGCACTTTCTCTGCATTGAACAGACGGGTGATTTCCACCACGGTCATCCCTGCGCCAGCCAGTTCAAAAATGCGCCGGACAATCCCTGCACTGTCCTTATCAGCGACAAGACGGTTTTTGTCCTTTTCGTCTTTGCGGTAGCCTATGGGGGCAAAGGAGCTTAAAAAATCACCTTTGCGCGCCTTTGTCTGTAAGCCGCTTTTTACTTTCATGGACAAGTCCTTGCTGTAATAGCTGTAAATCACGTTGCGGAAAGCAATATCCACGCCGCTGGTCTTGCCGTTCATTTTGGCGCTGTCATAGCCATCGTTGACCGAAATAAAGCGGATGCCGAGAAACGGGAATATCTGATCCACATAGTCGCTGACCGTGATATAATCCCTGCCAAACCGCGAAAAGTCCTTTACGATGATACAGTCGATTTCCTTTGCCTTGGCTTTCTGCAAAAGTTTCTGCATATTGGGCCGTTCCATGCTGGTGCCGGAAAATCCGTCATCACACAGTTCCATGACCTCGCGGCCCTCAAACTCCGGGGACTGCCCGATAAAGCGCCGTAGCAGGTCACGCTGGTTGGAGACGCTGTTGCTCTCGTCCCTGATCCCTTCACGGCTGTCCTCGTCCTCCACAGAAATACGGATATACAAAACGATAACGAAGGTTTTATTCACTGGCTGCCACCCCCATCGGAGGGAACAGCCATTCCTTCATGCACTCATATTCGTCCTCAAATCGGAGCCGCACGGCGATGTTGGAGCTGCTGTATACAATAATCCGGTCAATCAGTTCCAGCACCATGCCCCGTGTCAGTTCCGACGTCTCATGGATAGACAGAAGCGCCCGGAGCCATGCCGGTTCGCCGGTTCCCGGTTCCATGACGGCCGCATTCTGTGATTCCAGTTCTACCAGCAGCGCTCTCTGTTCTTCTTCCTGTTCTATGTAACGGTTTCTGGCATAAAGATAGTCGTGCTCATCCATCAGGTGGTCTAAATAATCGTCATAAAGGGTTTCCTGCAGACGGGCAATCCGGTCAAGCTGTTCCTCTGCCTTCATGATACGGTGGAGGATTTCCTGTTTTTTAGAAAGAGCAAGCGCTTTTCTGCCCGCACTTTTTATCAGCCTTTCCATATCCAGTGCCGTTGCAAAATGGGACCGGATCACTTGGGAAACAGTTTCTAAAAGGGTATCCTCCGGCACCCTGATACCGACACAACGGCTGGAGTCCTCCGCGTGGGTATGGCAGTAAAAAAAATACCGCACATGGATTCCGGGGTTCTTAACTTTGTTTTCGTGGACACTTCTCTGACGTACAAGTTTTCTCCCACAGTCCCCACAATAAACAAGCCCTTTTAAGATGTTTTCAGGATTAATGATTTCCGGGAAAGCCCCCTGTCTGTCATCAAACGTCTGCTTATCCTGTTCCGCCATCCTCTGTACCTCGTCAAAGGTCTGCCGGTCAATAATCGCTTCGTGGGTGTTTTTTACGACCGTCCACTTTTCTCTCGGCTGGGTAGTGCGTTTCTGTCCTTTCCAAAGCGCCTTGCGGGTCTTACCCTGCACCACATGGCCTAAGTAAACCTCACTTCGGACCATGTTTTTAATGACCTGTCCCGTCCAGACGGAAGCCGCAAAGCGTTTGGACTTCACCATCCCTTTTTCAAAACGGTAACGGCTGGGGGATGGAATCCCCAGCTCGGTCAGCCTTTTTGCGATTTCCTGATAGTCCATACCGATTAAGCGCCACTGAAAGATGTCGCGGACAACCGGGGCTGTTTCTTCGTCCACCACAAGGCGGTGCTTATCCTCCGCCGATTTCAGGTAGCCATATGCCGCCCAGTTGCCGATAAACTCCCCCCGTTCCTGCTTCTCTTGCAGCACGGGGCAGATTTTCTGTGAGATGTCACGGGCATATACATCGTTCACCAGATTTTTTAAGTGCATGGAAAGACTGTCCGAGGCCGCTGGGTCAATGCTGTCATAACCGTCATTCACCGCTATGAAACGGACTCCCATAAAGGGAAATATCTTCTCTAAATACTCACCGGCCTCTATGTAATTCCGTCCAAAACGGGAAAGGTCTTTGACGATGACGCAATCCACCTTGCCCGCCCGTATATCATCAAGCAAGCGTTCAAAATCATCCCGTTCAAAATCCACCCCTGTTTCCCCATTGTCTGAATAGACGGAGAAGAGGGAAAGGCTGGGGTCACTTTCGACATATGCCCGGACAAGGGCTTCCTGATTTTCAATGGAATCGCTGTCGCACTGATGGCCGTCCAGCACGGAAAGACGCACATACGCCCCTGTGCTATACACCCGCAGTTTCGGTTTTTCCTGCACGGGCGCCCTGAATCTGCTTTTCCTTGCCATGTCACACCGCCTCCCTTCCGGATGATACGGTCAGAGCCGGATTGATACGCTCCACGCTCTGTATAAGTGACATCGCACTGTCATACTCAAACTGAAATTTGAACTTGATGTTTATCCGCTGATTTTCAAAGACTAAGATGCGGTCAATCAGTTCCACCGCCAGCTTACGGTTCAGTTCCTCAATATCCTGATACTGTTTGAAATAGGCAATCCATTTCTGTTCCTCGGATTTCCCCTCCACAAGCCGGTCTATTTCCTGTTCCAGAGAAAGGATTGCTTCTCCGGCGTTCTGTGCTTTCAGGTCATACCGTTTGCCAAAAGCGATATAATCCTCACGGGAAATGATGCCATCCATGTAGTCCTCGTGGAGTTTCATGCGGTAGAGCTGGTATTTTTCCACCTCATCCCGCTTGGCTTTGAGCCGTTCATCCATCTTTTTAATCTGACGGCTGGTATAGGGCAGCTTTGCAATGGCGGTAAGTATCTGTTCCACATCAAGGACCGAACGGATATGCTCCCGCACAGCCGCAAAAACTGCCTGCTCCAGCAGAATGTCACGGATGCTGTGGCTTTTACAGCCGCTCTTTTCCTTGCTGCCTGAACAGATATAGTAATAATAGGGCTTATCTGCGGTGGAGTTGTTCTTTCGCACCATGCTCCGCCCGCAGTCAGCACAGTAGAGAAGCCCTCCCAACGGGAAAACCGTTTCCTCACCGGGTGCCGTCCGGGTGTCTGTGCGCAGGATTTTTGCCACATTCTCAAAGGTATCACGGCTGACCGCCGGTTCGTGGGTGTTTTCCTTTACCGCCCACTGCTCCTCCGGCACGGCAAACTGCTTTTTTACTTTATAATTGGGACTGCTGCGTTTCCCCTGTTCCAGCGTTCCGATATAGACGGGGTTTTTCAAAATGCGGAGAACGGCAGTTGCTGTCCACACCGCTTTGGGATTACGCCGGAAGGGTGTCTTATATGTGCTCCCCAGCAGCCTCTTATATTCAAGGGGAGAGGGGATGCCTTGTTCGTTCAGGCGGTCGGCAATCGCTTCCGAGGAATATCCCTCCAGTATCAGATGGAACATATCCTGCACCACGCCTGCCGCAAACTCATCAATAATGAGATGGTGCTTATCCTCCGGGTCTTTCAGGTAGCCAAACATAGCGAAGGGTGCGATAAACTGCCCTTTCCTGCGCTTAATGTCCTGATGGCTCCGTATCTTGATGGAAATATCCCGGCAGTAGGCATCATTCATCAGATTTTTTACCGGCACTATCAGATTGTCCGATGCGGTTCGCGGCTTTGCGCTGTCATAATCATCATTGACAGAAATAAACCGCACACCCATGAACGGAAAGATTTTTTCGATATATTTTCCCGTTTCGATAAAGTTTCTGCCAAGCCTTGAAAAGTCCTTGACGATGATGCAGTTGGTTTTCTTATTTCTGACCGATTCCATCATACGGATAAAATCAGGCCGGTCGAAATTGACTCCGGTATACCCATCATCAACCCATACTTTGCGAAGGGTGATTTCAGGGTGTTTTTCCAAAAAGGCTGTAATCAAATCCCGCTGGTTTGCGATACTGTCACTTTCGGCTTTGTCGCCGTCCTCATGGGAAATACGGAGGTACATATCTCCGTCGTATTGCTGTAAAAGTTCCTGTGTATCCATTCGGTATTCTCCTAATCGCTTCTGAATTTCAGAAAATGGATTGGGAGTTTTACCGCAAGTCCTGTATCACAGGGTTTTATCCAGCCCCTGCGATCTGTGACTCAGCTTACCACAAAATTTTCTCCGCGTCCAGACAAATTTCTGAAATCCAAAAGCCTGATTTGCTATATCCATTTTGATTCCTCACAGAGTTTGCAGATAGTGTTCCATCCGCTGTTCAAAGGTAGCACCGCCCTCTGCGTAACCCACGCTGACGGCGACCTTTCCCACCCGAAAGCAGTACGGATTCCTGATCTGCCGGATAAATTCCTGTATCCGCTCTCCTTTGGGAAGTGTCCTGTCAATTTCGATTTCTTTTATATCCACAAGCGTGTCGGGATCGACCGTCCGCACATCCACCTGTTTTAATTCCTGTAAATCCATTTCGGATAAATCATAACCGCCCATGGTCTCCTCCTCTTTTCCATCCCATTTTGCAAAGGCGGGATGCCCGCTCACTGAAAGTAGGCATCCGACTTTTTCTCCAAAAGAAACCGCCCCACGTCATCAATCCGGTCAGTAACCGGCATATCAGGCAGGGCGTCCAATATATCGCTTCGATACCGTCCTCTGGCACGGCTGTCGAGGATGGAGAACACACAGGTGTCCGTTTCCCGGCGTATGCCGCGTCCGATCCACTGGCGCAATTTAATCAACATACTCGGCACAATGTTCTCGGATAAATAACTGTGAAAGTCATCATGGAGGGAACGTTCATATTCCGATACCGGGTCAGGCATGGGGAACGGCAGCTTCACCACCACAAGGGAGGATAAAATATCCCCTGCAAGGTCGATACCCTCACCGGCGCTGTCGCTTGCCAGCAGCACGCCGTTTCCGCTCTTTCGGAAGGCAGACAGTGCTGCCAGCCGCCCCCTGCCCATGCAGAACAGCGGATAATCCACCGCCTGCGGCTTAGACAACTCCTGATATACAATCTCCATCATCCGGTAAGACGTGAACAGCACCAGCGTATGTCCATGGCTCTGCCGGATCAGTTCCGTGAGCTGCTTAAGTACCGCTGTCATGTAGACGCTGTTTTTTGTGTCCGGGAACGGCATACAATCCGGCAGATACAGCAGGGCATGGTTTACATAATCAAAGGGGGACGCTTTGCTGGTCATCAGGAGCCGGTTCTGTTCCAACAGGTCAATCCCCGTCTGGTGCATGAAATGGCTGAAATCGCCGCCGATGGACAGAGTAGCCGAGGTCAGGACACAGGGGATGTCACTGTTCCAAATATCCTCGTAAAGCAGATAATCCAGTTCCTTGGGCAGCGCACAGACCTGACAGGAGGTAACGCCGGTATGCTCCAGCCAGCAGATTGACTGTGCGTGTTCCAGCAGGACCATGAGTTTTTCCTGTTTCTGGTCGATACGGCTGGCAAGCAGCGTATAGCGCTTTGCGGTCTGGAAACAGGATGACAGCCTGCCTAACACCACTGCCAGCGCCCGTAGGATCCGTGTGACAGCCGGAGTAAAGCGGACTGCCTGACTGGTTTTATCGTATTTGGCTCCGGCCTCCTGCTTCAGTGTTTCAAAGAGCAGGGTGTTCAGCCGCAGTATTTCCCCGCGTAAGTGCAGGATTTCCTTTTTGTCAGTACTGGAAACAGCCGCACGGCACACACTGGCCGCAACCTGTTCCAGCTCCGTGCTGCAAAACACCATGCCGTACATCTTCCTTGCGGCGTCCAGCAGCTTATGGGCCTCGTCAAAAACCATCAGGCCGCTGGGCGGGAGCAGTCTGCTTCTTCCCCCTTTTTGGCTTAATATATCCGCCAGCACAAGGTTGTGGTTGACGATCTGAAAATCATAGCCCGCCGTTCTTGTCCGCCGCAGGAAACTGCGGTAAGGGCAGAGTGCGGAAAGATTACAATGGTAATGGCAGCGTTCCACACAGATACGTTCCTTGACGTAATTGGTCAGGGTCAGGGCGTCTAAATCAAAAGTACTGTTCCCGGCGACAAGCGCCGTCAGGGTTTCCATCAGCTCCCGATCCTCCGGGCGGTCATTATGCCGGAGGGAGGACAGGTAGTTCCTCACCCGGTCAAAACAGGCATAGTGGGCTTTCCCCTTGCGCACCGCAAAGGTCAGCGGCCGGTCGATAATCCGGTGTTCCATGAGGATGCCGGATATCTGCGGGATATATTCCTCGGTCAGCGCCCGTTGCAGGGCAATGGTTGATGTGGAAATGAGTACGGCCTGCGCACCGGGGTTGAAAAGGCGGTACACCGTGGCCGAAAGGATATAGGCATGGGTCTTTCCGGTTCCCACCTCTGCCTCGCACAATGCCACCTTACCGTCCCAGATCGCGTCCAGCATAGACAGGGCAAGGGAAAGCTGGTTTTCCCTGAGAGCCATTCCATGCCGGGGCAATATGTCTGTGAACACATGGGCCAGGAGCGTTTCGGCTCTTTCCCGCTTGTCCTCCTGTACCGGCGTTTCCGGCGCCAGTGCCAGCATTTTCTCGATTGCCCGTTCATAGCCCTCCTGTGTGAGTGGCTTTTGGCGGGAAAACAGGCGTTTTGCCTTTAAGGTCGTTAAATCCACCATGCGGTAGCTGTATGTCTTGCCTGTGAAATGCTCCAGCAGCACACAGCCCTTGGTGGCGAGCACTACCTTTTCCTCCGGCCGGAACAGGCCAGCCTCATAAATCTTATTTTGAATATCTGCCGTGCAGCGGATGATTTCTTCTTCCATGTAATTTTATGCCTCCTTTGAAGCCTAAAGGAGCGACACAAGAATGCGGCGGGGCAGGGTTGGTTTGGATGTCTGCTGACAAAAATACCTGAGCCGCCGCATGGTTTCTATCGCCCCAATAGGGGTTTATATCATTCAAAGGTGTGGCAAACGTTCCGTTGGTTTGGGCAGCAATTCATATTATTTCCCACGGACACCATAAAAGCCGCCCCTCATTCTTTCTCAAATGAGGGTGATGCATTTTCCCGTTTTTCAGGGCTGCTGGTTCTCAGCAGAAGTATCATGATCTGTGACAGGGGTTGTCGCAATCCGCCCCACCATAGGGCGTAACTACCGCAGACGGTATCGCTCGGAATGTGTTACGAAAAATAATAAACACATCGTCTTGGCGCGTCCCAGCGTGTCGCTTCCGGTTTCCCGGCCTGTCAACGTGTATCTGCCACACCTATATGCAGTTGGCAATGTGCAGGAAAGACATCTAAAAAACGCCTTCACCTAACGTCAAAAAACAAGGGGGGTGACGAGTCATTCCTTATAAAATTTTTTTAATTTTTTCTCTGCCCACATCAAGCTGTCCCAAACAGCCCGCTGATGGACTCCCTCAAGGTTGGCAATCTGCCGGGTAGACAGCCCTTGAAAGAAATGTTGGATAAACCTGCGTTTCTGAATCTCCGTCAGTTTACCGCTATGTAGCAGGTGGTAGGCGGCCTCCGCCGCCCTATCTGCTTCGTACTTTTGTATTAATTCCGTGTCTATGGCAGGGGTTGCAATAAAATATGTTTCCTCTAATCCATGAATGCTTACATCCAAACGGCATGTCCTCTGAGCCTGCCTATCCTGTTGATGATAAATTTCATCGGACAGAGCCTTTAATCTGGCAAAGTCTTCTTCTGTTTTTCCCGGATTATCCCGCAGATAGTCTGCGAGAGTGACTTCGACAATTCCATCGGCAAATTTATATACAATACCCTCGCTGTACTTGTTTATGGCATAATCGCTATCTGTATAATTTTTCAATATCCTTTCCTCCAAGTTTGAATTTGTATGGTTCAAGCTCGGAGGAGGACCACGGCAAAGCGACAAAGCGGTTAATTCAATTAAAAAATGGCGCAAAAAAAGCCATATCAGTATGTTTACAGACATGGCTTTTAAAGCATTATATGTTGGTAGCAGAGATACATATTTAAACAAAGTTTTTTGTAAAAAACCAATTATAATATTCAAAATGAACCTGCCAGTTTTGACTAAATACAAAAGCCTTCAAACCAGTTTTAGAGTTCTTAGGTCTGAAGGCTCTTATAATGTTTAGAGTTTTATAGAAATAATTTTAATAAGAAAACTACTAATATCATGCTTTGCAGGCTTACACTGGACTAGGTCATCACCAGGCCAAAGGATTTCATCATGGTCATCGTTATCAAAAGTGCTCAGGCGCCCCCTCCATACGGCCACATGCTCAAATACAGCATGGCAAAGAGAATCATTAAGATGCAGGTTCCGGTCACAGGCCGCAGAATCGCCTTCAGACGCGGATTTTTCCCAGACAGCTCCCCGGCCATCTCTTCCATACAGGCCAGATGTTCTTTTCCCTGACCATACTGGATGGTCTCACGAAGCCCTTGTAGGATTTCTAGAATAAAGCTGTTCATTTTCCCAAAGTCTTCCCGGTACACCATACCGGTTTCTCCATCCCTCCGTGCGTTCCTCAGTTGGAGTAAAATCCCCTAAATTTCCCCAGTCCCGCCCAAACACCTGGTAGTGCTCTTCCACGGGAAATCCCAGGATTTGCGGCAATCCCACCAAAGCAAGGACCGTCAGGAAAATGCACAGAGGCATCCGCCAGCCCCATAAGAATTAGGATTGCCACTATCATAAAAAGCATTGTGTACTCCTCCTGTGCCGGGGGTGGGACAGATAAATAAATTCTCTTCTCATATTCCATATCCTTTAATCTGCACGATTTTGCGGAGCAGCTTTTAAAGGAACTTGATTAACAGTAACCGGTATATCCTTTGCTGACCTGCAATTTATAGGTGTAGGCGGAATCCATTTTATTATAAATTTTCGATTTTCACTTTTTCGCTTTCCAGTCCAGAATAAATGCCAGTGACCGCCACGCCAATGTGGTTTTGGTGACATTCTCCTCTGGCTAGCTGTGCTCCTATCCATATTGTAATCGTATTGAACAGAATTATCTTCGGAAACAATTTTTGCTTTCTTTAGTTTATTTACAACTCGATACCCTACATCCCAATTTCTGATTTCCCGGTATTTATCTTTTATTATCCTCCCGGCAGTCCGTCCATGACCTTTCCCTGGCAATTCTTTCAAATCAGCATTTTCAGCGGTTATATACAACAGCAGCTGACATAATTTAGATAATATTTCCCTCCAATATTTTATATAAATGATTATTTCTATGTTAGGATCACCCTTAAGAAAAGTTATACCTGCTTCAGTTGCCGCTTTTGTGACAGCCCCGGTGATCCCATTACTCAGGTTAATCCCCTTCTCTAATCTGATTTCTGAAAAATTAAAATTTAAAGTATTTTCCTTTTTGACTGCCATGCATCTCAGTAAAGGAGTACCATCTTTCACCTGATCATATGCAACGAAAAATCCATGATACCGATCTCCCAATATCTGTGGTGTTTCTATATAAAAGCAGGGAAATGGTAAATTTCGCAATACATCCAATGGTAGATTCAAATCTGCCTGCTTATACAATAAGTCTTCCATTTCAGGTGCAAAGCGATATACCTCTTTATACTGTCTCCATGATGCCAACATTGACAGGGTGACGGCAAGCTCCCGGGGGCTTGCCTCCATTTGGACGTGGTACGGACCATTTAAAAGAATATTTTCATATATCTGACAGGCGGGTATATATATATCTTCTCTCCATGGGTTGTGACCTGTAGAAAGCATATCTGCTCTGGCTTTTTCAATAGCAGCCCATATCTCAGGTAATTTTTTATTTGCCAATTCAATCGCTTTTAATGGGGGAAAAGATTCAATATTTTTCATAACGTATTTCACGACCTTTTCTACAGCATTTATCTGACAACTTGTAAACTATAATTGAGTGACAGCCCTTATACTCGAACGAATACTAAGTTCAGTCTATACTTTCATTGATAGTTTCTATTTCATGTTCCAAAAACAAATGCATTAACTCTATCGTACAAGGTTCTTGTTTTGAAAGTATGGTTTGGCCTGAATCAGTTATAATCCTTGATTTATTCCCTTTGAGGTTCCTATAACACAATACATAAGGCAGCATATCATAACCCCTACAATTTAATGCTGCCTTATCATTTAAAATATCCATGCAACAAATTCTATGATAATATCAACACCACCAAGTTTTATCATCTTGAACAATTGGTACCAAAATAACATCGGCAATGCACCCAGACAGAAAGAAACACCCTTGCACTCTTTAAATATGGTAATTAATCCCAACTTATTTTCACGCACTTCCGCTGGTAGATGTAAAAAATCAATTCTTTTTTTTATATTTTTCAGATATATTCCATCTGCCATATATCCAATCGTTATAAATTCAATGATATAAGTCAACCATTTGAAAATGTCATATGCTTTATCTATATCAAAAATTATTTGATTATATAATAATGCAAAATAGACAGCAAATAGCAAAAAATATAAGAGTTCGCAAAAAATCATTACAGCAACTCCTTCAATCCACATTTTTCTATATCCAAACCAAAACCCTCCAAAAAATGCCGCAGCAAAGTTAAATTTTCTCTTATTTTGTAGACGTTTAAAGCGTAGTAAGTACTTTTCGTTTCCCTTTCCAACGAACTCTGTTATTTCAGAGACTGAATATCCGCTTAATTCTTTTTCCATAAAGTGTCTTCTCCTTTATTGTTTATAATACCATAATACTTTTATCTCCATAGGATCACCTTGCATATCTTTTGATAAAACCGCTATATATTGTCCTGTATACCCATTATGTCCTTCTTCCAAAATACTGAGTTTAACATCGTTGGGTTTTAAATAATACCTATCATTGCCTGTATAATTTATACCATTTCCATTAAAAGGAGTATATTCAACTGCAAGAACATCACCTCCTGGAAATTCTTCATCTAATGCCTCATCTATGTCCTCCATGTCATCATTCAAATCAAATACCTTATCCATGCCATCAATACCATCATCTTTTAATTTTTCACTAACATTTGATGCCAACATGGACAGGGTGACGGCAAGCCCCCGAGGTCTTGCCTCTAGCGGGACGTAGTACGGACCATTTAGAAGAATATTTTCATATATCTGCCAAGCGGGTATGTATATATCTTCTCTCCATGGGTGGTGATCTGTAGAAAGCATATCGGCTCTGGTTTTTTCAATAGCAGCCCATATCTCAGGTAATTTTTTATTTGCCAATTCAATCGTTTTTAATGGGGGAAACGATTCCATATTTTTCATAATGTATTTCACGACCTTTTCTACAGCATTTATCTGACAACTTGCAAACTACGAGGTCCTGGATACAGAACGTACTGCCTATTGGACCTAGTTGATATCTGTATCTCCCTGAGCATCACAGCTATTTTTCTTTTATTATCCAGTATATTATAGCCCCAATAGGTACCGAAAGGTATACCTGCATTCCTAATCCGTGAAATTTTAATATTTTAGGAAGTGCCAATGTATAGATATAAAACGATACTATTAAATCTCCTGTTGTTGGAAAGACAACACCTGCATAAGCAAGCAGTATAAACAATAACCAGATTCCCCAAAACCTGGGCTTTTTCTTTATACAATGGCATGCCATAAAAATTGAAAATATAATTTCTACCACAGTCACCCCAGCAAATAGCCATTGAACATGGTTAAACTGCCTCCAGGTAGAAATAGTACCTGTTACTTTAGGGGGAACCGATATGTGGATCCAATCAATCCCCTGATCAGAAACCGTAATCTCCACCTTGACTTTATTATATTTGCAGGTTACTTCATAACTATAAGTCGTGCCTAGTGGTATTTTTCCTTCGGCCTGCCGTTCCTTTTCTCCAATTCTTTTTACAGATGTAAACTCTCTCCCTGCCCATAGATCAATAAGCATATCAAAAAACTCATCTGTTTCCTTCGTTTTACTTTTGTCTACCCATTTCTCATAAATTTTATCCTTATTTCCGCTTTGCAATGCACGAAGTAATGGCAGAATAAGCTCTTCAGCAACCTCGTCTGATTGTGTTATGTTTGTATTCTGGCCTTCTGCCAATATTGGATTTAACAGGGCAAAACACATAATAATAGTTAATAACATAGCCATATTTCTGACTCTATTTTTCATTGATAGACCTCTCTGTTGAACTTCACTTACTAGTTTTGACTATCACATCCAAAAATTTTTTTAATATATGGTTCTAATTCAGTAAGGTTAAAAGTGACTTTACCACCACCGCCAACACCTAAATACAGATCACCTCCAATAGAATATTTTAAATCTCCATCAAACTCAAGACCCTCTACTCCTGCTGACCCATAAGGTTTTCCTGACGTAAAATCATAACCAGCCGTTCCCCCTACTCCTATATCTTCTAGTACAGTAGTTTTGGCAGCGCCTTCACTCTTTATGGCAAGATTGCCATGTTCATCTGTTTCAAAAAATAGCGGTTTCACAGTTACCTCACCTTCTATCATTCCCCAATATATATTCCCACCCAGACCAAACCCAACTTCTAAATTTGCATCAACAATCTTATCAACTGCTTGGGCACCATTATAAATCCCTTGTGCTGAATTAAACAGTAATTCCCTACTGTTTCCTTTAATTTGCCTAAAATCATCTGGCCTTGTTCCATAATCTTTTACATTATTTATCTGGTTTTTATCTTTTGAATTATCGCCATTATTATTGAGAAACTTACTATCCCCAAATATCCAGTCCCACCAACCCTCTCCGCCATTTTTCTGTGGTCTTTGGCCGTCTAAATCTACCCAATTCAGAGGGTTGCTTCTACAGTACCCATAACGATTCAATGATTGCGGCCCTATTATTACACCCGCGTATAAATCAGTTCCACAGAATCGCCCCACTTGAGGTAAATACTCCCTTGCTTGTGCAAAATATGTATTAGATATCGAATCTTTTTGATATCCTGTATATCCAAATGGCTGTGATTCTCCTTGATTTTCACCTAAATCCACTCCAAATTCATCGTATTCATATACCGATTGATGATTATCAGAAGTACAAATCAGGCGTAGCGTACTGCCCAAATCATCTTGAAGGTAAATATGGGGCGTCCCCCTTTCGGTCATTAATTCCACTTTAGAATCCCAGGTGTAACATTGGATAACATCTTGTCCACCTGAAGTTTCTATCTTTTCCAGTAAGTTGCGATACTGTTTTGTAATATCCAATAGATATTCTATGCTGCGGGTTGGTGTTTCCGAAACGGTGCCATTAGCTAATTGGGTTGGAGTCTCATATACAAAAGTGGCAGTTCGATTCCCCATTCCATCATATCCATACCTGGCTGCCTCTCCTTTTAAATTGAAAGCAACGGTTAAACGGCCTGTCTCATCATAGACATATTGGTTAACCACTCTCTTTCCCTGAAGAATTGCAGTCAGATTTCCCCTTTTATCATATTGGTAGGTTTCTTCTGGAGCTATGCCATCTGTCCTTACCAGCTGGTTGGCTGCGTTGTAATAATAGCGCGCATATCCGTCCTCTGTCCTTTTCCCTATACGGTTGCCAAATGCATCATATTCATAATGTCTTAGGCTTTCCCTGTTCTTCCGAACTTCTATCAGCCGGTTCAGGCTGTCGTATTGATACTGGAAATAACCATTTTCCTCCTGAATCTGATGTCCTACTTCCGCCACAGCATCAGGCGCCATAAGTGTAGCCTGCCGCATCTTCCGGATTCCAATTTTGTTCCTCATCTGATCATATTCGTAATCATATTGTTCCAGGATTTCTCCGTTTTTCTGGTGGACAAGTTTAGCTAAAAGTCCACTGTCATTGTATTGATATCTGCTGATTATTGAATTCGGTAATATTTTTTCACATAAGCGCCCATCCTCATTATAATGGTACTTGATTTCTTGCGTGCCATCGACCAGCTTGGTTAAGCGGGAGAATTCATCATACTCATAGGAAACCTTTTTCCCATTGGGATAAATCAGCACTTCACGCTCTCCCATCGCGCTCCATCCATAAGATATTTCGCGCCCCTTATAATCCAGTACCTTCTTTACCCGTCCCATATCATCCAGTTCAATTCTGGTCGTCCCCAGCCAGTCCTTAATCTCTGTCAACTGACGCATGGGGTTGTAGGTAAAAACAACATTTCGTCCATCTGCATAGCCAATCCTTTCAATATCCCCCACCGGATTATAGGCATACCTGGTTTCAAAACCTTCCCGGTCCTTTTTCAGAACCAGCCGACCCGACAGGTCATATAAATAATGTTCCTGTAATCCGAGTGGATTTGTGATTGTCTCTACATTGCCCAGTATATCGCGCTTATAATGTGTGTAATGGATATCCCCATTAACAGAATCAGGAGCAGGTGTGCTTCCATCTTGATTTAGTAAAATATCTTTTCCCCGGTGCTGACAGATTGTAATTAATTCCCCCATCGTATCATATGCATACTCTGTCCTGTTCCCGGCGGCATCCACGACAGAGGTCAGCTTACCTTCCGCAGAATAATCATAATATGTCACATTCCCGAGGGGATCCGTCACAGAGGTCACCGCTCCATTGGCGTTGTAAGTATAGCTCACTTCCTGGCCAAAACTGTTTTTGACGGATACCGGCCGGTTCAGGCAGTCATAAGCAAGCTCTAAAAAATCCCCCTTATGATTTTGTCGCCGAATCTGATTACCGTTCTTGTCATAAGCATATGTTTCAAAGGTCCCATCCGGATAAATGGTCTTCCGAAGTACCCCGCCTGGTGCATATTCATAAATAGTTTTCCGTTTTTTCGAATCAATTACACAGGTAAGCTTATTAAGCTCATTATATTCATACCTGGTTTGATTTCCTGAAATATCTGTCTCGCTGATGACGTTCCCTGCCTTATCATAAGTATAGGTATGGGATTTTCCAACAGCATTGGTTACGCAAATCAGGAAACCATTTAAATCATACTCATATTTTTTTGACGCGCCAGAGGGATCAGTCACTTTTGTAAGCCTGTCCCGTTCATCATACTCCATGGAAGTCCGGTTCCCTTCCGGATCAATGACCGCTGTGCGGTTTCCCTTCGGGTCATACTCATACCGGACCACTCCTCCTGTGGGAAGCAGCATCTGTTCCATACGGTTAAGGCTGTCATACACATAGGATATCTCCGCTCCGTTTGGCAGGATTTTCTTAGAGAGATTCTGCATCTGGTCATATTCCATACAGGTCGTCCCACCATCCGGCCTGGTCAGGGACTTTACCTGATTCATGACGTTATATTCCTGCCTGATGACGGAACCGTTAAAATCAGTGGTTCCCACCACTTTCCCGTTTTTGCTATATTCGTAGGTACGACATTTCCCGGCAGCGTTGGTAACACTGGTAATCTGGTTGTACGCATCATAGGCGAATCTGGTTCGGTTCCCATTCCCATCTATGATGCAGACAGCACGGTTGCAGCTGTCGTATTCATAAGCCAGGCAACGGCCTGATGCTTCTGCGATACGGGTGATATTGCCATTGTCGTCATAATCTAAGGCGACCGTACTTCCATCCGGCAGTTCAATCTTTATGGCGTTTCCTTTTTTATCGTATGCCACCTTCCTGCTTCGTCCCAGGGCGTCTGTAATTTTTATCAGATTACCTTCCGCATCGTATGTGTTTTTAACCTTCTGAACACCGTTAACAGCCATCGAAATCAGATGGTTCGATGCATCATAAGTCATGTTATGTTTTGCGCCATCCGGAAAAATAATCTGCGTGGTATTCCCTTTGTCGTCATAGGAAATTTTTGTCCGGTTCCCGTTCTTATCAGTTTTTGATACTAACTGGTTTCTGTCATTATAAGTAAAGCGTTCTTCTCCATCTATATAAATTGTCTTTACATTTCGGAATCTTTCATCATGGACATAAGCCACCTTATTTCCATTCTGTTCCGTTACAAGGGTGCGGCTCAGGCCGTCCTGATAATCATACCGGATTTCGCCACCATCGGCAAAACTTTGTTTTATGGTACGCCCCCGGTCATCATAGCTGTTTTCCAGAACATAAATTCCCCTGGGATTGCGTATTTTACGGATTCTTTTATCTGGCCCGTAATCATAGAAGTATGTCTGCCCGGCTGCATTCTTTACTTCCTTTAGACGATCCATCTCATATGTAAACGTAACACACCTGCCTGTGTGGTCCGTTACCTTATAAAGAAATCTGCTGAGGCTGTCATATTCAAAATTCAGGAAAGCGCCATTATTATTGGAAATCCTGCTCAGTCTCTCCCTTTTATCATAAGTGTAGAATAGTCCCTGTCCATTTGAGTCTTCCTGCTTACGTAGTTTCCCTTTATTGTCAAAGCTGTAAGTGGTCATCTCCTGTGTTTCATAGCGGTAACCTTCTCTTTCCTGCTTCAGGCGGCAGGGATGTCCGAACAACGGCTCTGCTATGTTTCCTTTATCCCGCAGGTAAATCTCTTCTCTCCCATCTTCCCAGAGGATTATGTATCTGTCTTGTTCCTGCAAAAGCTGAATCTCATAATTATGCCGCCATCCCTTCCCCATGGCTCCTGTCCTTTGGTCGGTGCTGTTGTAGAAACGTTTGAACCGGAGCGGAATCCGGCCTTTGACCAATAAATCTTCTTTTTCATAAATAAAGTTCCCGGTATTGGCATTGACCGGGTCCCCTGTTATAGCGCAAACAGCATCCTGCATGCCTTTCATGAAATCCTGGAGGGTTGCATTCTGCATGAGGTCCATCAGCAGCTGCTTGTAAGACGTAAAACCAGGGCCGGATGCCTCCAACCATTTGCCCATCAATGCCATGAGCAACTTCTTAATTTCATCTTCACTCAGTTTTCCGTTTCTGGCAGAAGCCCCATTCACCACTTTTAACAGCGACAGGATATAGTTAAACATATACTGGGCCGTCTGAGGATCCTGCGTTATCTGGATTGTCCCCGCTACGCTTAATGCCCCCATGACTGACTGTTCCATGGATGAAAGCTGCCTGGTACCGGAGCATACAGGAATTGTCCCAAGCACTAATGGCACAAATGGCGCAATATCCACAGTATGTTCCCTGTCCCCCATTTTAACAGGGGTACACGCTTTCCCTGGGCTTTTGATTTCTGTTTTTTTTCCTTTAAAATTAAATTCATTATTCATGGAAACACTGCTACCGAATATACTTCTTCCTACCATACTACATTCCCTCCCCGTAACTTAATACCGTGTGTATCTTTCCCATATAATCTCCAAAAAGGATCAAAAACTGATCAGTCTTTTTCAAATTTATAAATCCTTCCAGCTTTATGATCTTATCAAGATTCTCTTTCCAATATACTCCTGCTATATTACGGTACTCATAAAATAGGAACCGCTTCGCATAGGAAACCTCGTAGCTGGTTAACCGGACAAATCGTTTCGTAAGTTCCTTCCTCACGCTCTCTTCCTCCTGGGCATCTTGATAAAGAAACTCTGGTTTCCAATACCTTATAACCTGGCTTTCATCCAAATACATCTGCTTGTCCGCAATAAAGAGTTCATACTCATAACTCTCTGTAAGCAGACTGGTGCTTAGGTGAAGCATACCCATATAAGACGGTTTCCACTGTGGCTGTTCTTCCTGTCTTTTCAGGGCGCCACCAAGCAGGTCTGCTACAGAAGACTGGAGATGGCTTACCTTCATTTGGATGGTTTCCTCTATTTTTCTTTGTACACGCTTCACGATATAAGGCTTCAAGTACTCCCGTATTTGTTCTGTCCGGTCCATATGTCTCCTCCTCGTATAATAAGTTTGTAAGCAAGAAAAACAGCTTACAGACTTATTCTTTTTTGGTATAAATGGTAAGGACATCTAAGAGGAACTCCCCTCATCCCGATTTCCATCTATAC
>SKEV01000216.1_pt1 | contig 42006 bp, 60 predicted proteins | sample 4819531 | NCBI WGS metagenome assembly SKEV01 (sample SAMN11008800, study PRJNA524170) | human gut metagenome | biome: Human fecal sample; material: Feces; isolation source: fecal sample from pouch patient p9, p28 | host: Homo sapiens | place: Israel: Tel-Aviv | collected 2016-08-01 | reverse complement strand
CAGTTCGCTTGGGATTGTGCTGCTTTCAACGCCGACTGGGATACTCTTTGACCACGCAGGCTACCAGACAGTTTTCTTCGCAATTTCGGGTATTGTCTGCCTGATGTTGCTATTTGGCATTTTCTTCTTGAGTAAAAAACGCGAGCAAATAGTTATGGAAACGCCTGTACCTTCAGCAATATAGACGTAAACTTTTTCCGGTTGTTGTCGATAGCTCTATATCCCTCAACCGGAAAATAATAATAGTAAAATGCTTAGCCCTGCTAATAATCGCCTAATCCAAACGCCTCATTCATGTTCTGGTACAGTCGCTCAAATGTACTTCAGATGCGCGGTTCGCTGATTTCCAGGACATTGTCGTCATTCAGTGACCTGTCCCGTGTATCACGGTCCTGCGAATTCATCAAGGAATGCATTGCGGAGTGAAGTATCGAGTCACGCCATATTTCGCTATCAGGATTCTGTGTGATGGTTACATCGCCCGGCCCAGGGCTGTTTAGTCATCAGCGCTTTCTGACAGTGCTGAGATTTCAACCTGTTGCAGTAAAAATGAGTAGATATAAGGCAAGTGTGCTGCCAAACCCATCTTTTACGGGGTGAAGGTAGATTTCGTTTGAAGGGTATCTGGTGTCCCCTGCAGACATCTACTTGAAGCGGCAGGGGATTGATTGGAATGGTGTTTTTTAGATGTGAAAAAAATTTTACCCGCTATTTTACCCATTGGCGCGGCTTAAGAGCTTATTTTTGAATTCACAATGGTCACGATATAACCATCTTGCTCGCCCGTGGATAACTTTGGCTTTAGGCAGGTCCCCGGACTTAATCCGGTCATAGATGAAGGTTTTACCGAAGCCAGTATCGGCCATGATGAATTTCAAATCAACCAGTGAATCAGGCTGTAGTTCGTGTTGCATGAGTGCTATCTCCGAATAGGGAATCGAACCTGCAAATCAGGCAATAAAAAAACCGCATTGATGCGGCGATGGTAGGTCTGGATATCTTGATAAATGAAAATGCCTCATCGAGTGTGAGGCGGGTTAGTCCTTGCGTAGCTCGCTGATTCTTCTGTAAGTCTCTGGTGCTTTGCTATCTCACGCAGTGCCTGATAGTGAATCTTGCTCACTGGTTGCCTCCTTTGCGAAGCTGGTCGGCGAACAAACGTACACTAGACGCTTCACTGCGTAGAAACTTAACGGCATAATCAAAACCACCTCGCTCTGCGTCGTCTGCTCCGTTGTCGAGGTTATCTGCGTACATCTCTACCCCCTGCGCCCGTACTTCAGCCAGGAAAGCATCGGTGGCTGGGGTTTCAGTAACATCACCTTCCCATTCGCTAAACTCCTCACGACAAAAGTCATTAAATTCCTTCTCAGATTGCTTAAGCGAGGTATTTTCAGCAGCCATCTTCGCGCACTTGGCCTCAAGGTTATCAATCGTGATTACAGCAGAACGACACTCCCGCAACGCCGTTTCCAGTTTTGATTCAAGTTCACCGAACTTACGGACAAGATATTCAGCGTTTGTTTCGTTAACCTTTAAATCTCGTGGGATGCATTTACCTTTCAGAAATCCATCCATCTCAATTAGTGACATTTGTTTCATTTCTTCCCACTCCGCCACATTGCATTCAGATATTTGTTGTCATTAACAGAGCCGAAACTATTTCTCTTAAGCAATTCCTCTCTCGATGGCATTGGCTTTACGCGTTGGCGAATAATCATTTCTGCCGGAAGAATGCCTGGATTGTATGCAAGTCCTCTCATGGAAAATTCCTCAGTCATTACTGATAGCGCCATAGCGTGAGCGGTAATTACGCAGGCGCGGGTCGATATATTCAGGGAAGTGGGTATATGTGGCTTTGCGGAATGGTCGGATTGATGTTTCGTTTATTCGGTCTTTTTCCTGTTTTTCTGCGAGTTGTATATCGCGTCGGTACTTCCGTTCTTCTTTTGTTTCTGGTGGCAGAGCAAGAAACGCGTCGAGATTATTCTTGATATTTTCCAGCACCTCCGATACGGAATTGCCGGAACAGCGGCGCGGGTCATCTGCACCATACTGAGGCGCTGGCATGATTTTCTCCTGATTAAATTGCTTGACATCCTCCCCGCCCTAAAGGACGGGGCTTCGCGGCTTCAGCGGTGATCATATTTTCTCCCAATGATTAAAATGGGATCTCATCGTCGAAGTTCATAGGAGGTTCGTTGTGTTGTGCTGGTGATGATTGCTGCTGTGGCTTCTGTGATTGCCTGCTGGCTGCTTGTTGTTTGCTGTCGCCAATGCCGCCAAGCATTTGCATCACGCCATTAATTCCGACATGAACCTCGGTTGTGTAACGGTCTTGCCCTGACTGGTCTTTCCACTTTCTGGTTCTCAGCATTCCCTCGAAATAAATCTGATCACCTTTTTTCACATACTGCCCCACTACCTCAGCCAGTTTCCCGGATACAGCAACACGATGCCATTCAGTCAATTCCTTTTGCTCGCCAGTATTTTTATCTCGCCATTGTTCTGACGTGGCTATTGTCAGGTTAGCGAACGCTGTTCCTGATGGTGAGTATCGAACTTCCGGGTCTTGTCCTACCCGACCAAGGATAATCACCTTATTTACGCCTCTACTTCCCATTTATGCCGCCTGTTTTAGTTCGTTAACTCTGATGTTCATTACCTGAACGCATTTAGCCTGCGCCTCCTCGTTGCCAGCCATTAATTGCCAGTCACGCTGATAACGCTCGATGAGTTTTTTCTTGTCAGTTTCTGTTGACGCATAATCGCTGAAGTCTTTCAGGATTTGCTCGCAGTCAACCGATGGAGATTTCTGGTTGGTATTTTCTGGTGATGGTTTGTTATCTGATGCTGGGATTGCCCAGCCCGGCAGCGATGGAGGGAGCCAGTAAAATCCCGTTCCATCCTTCAGTTTTGCCCTGTGCCACCCCTGCTTTTTATCGAGAGATGTTTGTGCGAAACCTTCCTCAAGGTTATACAGATACCGACCGATTCCCCACTGAACGGCAGCGCGCTTCATTGCACCGGAACGACCACCTTTGACGGCTTCTACCTGCGTGTTTTCAGCAGCATCCCATTTGGTTACCCATTCGGAATCAATCTTTATTGATATGCCGCATTCAACGCCGCCGTTGTTGGGAATATCGCGGTATTCATTGCGCCATCCTGCTTTGCCGCAAACATCGTCCAGGCGTTTCATGATTGCCCTGTTCGTGACATAAGCCAGCACCATAGCCCACACCTTTCCATCGCGTGTTTTACCGCTTTGCTGTATTCGCCATTCGATATCTTCAGGGCTGAATGGCTCATCGAATTTGTTCAAATCCATAATTCACCTCAGAATGGACATGGCCCAAGGAAATAACGCTGATTTAATACTTCAGTCTTTGCCGCATTTAAAAAGACGCGAACACCTTCACGATCTCCCTTCTGGCGATACATTAACGCCTGCTGCGTGTACATGCGTCTCTGTAACTTGCTCTCCTTCACTGTGGTTGCAAGTGACATGAATATCTCCTTCGTTACCGATTAAATCTTTCATCTGACGAATGAATTCTTCGTCTGACCAGTTATCTGTAAAACTCATTTCCTGCGATACAACGGAAGGTTGATAGCTGATTTCATCGCTTTATTTGCTTCAAGCCACATTTTTGAATCACCAATAAATCTGGCTATTACTGCTTTGTTCTGTGCAGCACGAAGCATCTGGTGATTGATGACTATTTCATTGCGCATAATAAGACCTCAACTCTTTTCCATCCGTCACGTAATTTACGGGTGATTCGTTCAAGTAAAGATTCATTTAATTGGAAGGCACCCATGCGAGCGCCTCCCGCGATTGCGTAAATCATGGGTGGTTCCTTATGTTGGTTTTATTAGTAGGTTATTTTTGTTGCGAATACTTCGCCTTTTACGATGGCTGTTATGATATTTTTAGCAACATCTTCTGATGCGCCAACCTTGATAAGGTCAGCAAGTATTTTGTTATTTACTTCTTTCCGGTGAGCTTTATCCTCTGCTCTACACTCTTCCTCTTCCTTGATTCTTTTTTCTTCTGCTATTCTGGCTTGCTCTTTTGCTTCAGCATCGCGCAGGATTCGTTCAGCCTCCTCCTGTGCTTTTCGGCGTTCTGCTTCAATTGCCGCCTGCTTTTCTCTTTCAGCTCGTTCTGCTGCCTCTTTTGCTTCGCGCTGTGCTCGTTGCTCGGCCTCAATGCGTTCACGCTCTGCACGTTCCGCTGCGGCCTTAGCTTCTGCTTCTCTCCTTGCTGCTGCTTCAATTTCGGCTTTTGCCTTTGCTTCGGCTTCTGCTCTGGCTTTCTCTTCAGCTTCTCTTTTTAAGCGTTCTTCATGCTCTCGCTTTTCCTGCTCCGCTTTGAGTCTTGCCTCTTCTCTTTGGCGGTCAAATTCGCGATCCATCAAAATCGCTATTTCATGGTCAGACTCAATTTGCTTTGCGAGAGCTTCAGCTGCTGCCTTAGCTTCTTCTTCGGCTTTAATCCGCGCCTGTTCTTCCTCATAATCAGTAAGAGGCTGGCGCGCCTTGGCTTTCAGCTCATCAAGGCGATCACGCACTGTCTTGCGGTTGGCATCAATTAGCTTTGGAATTTCCTTCAGTTCAGCAACAAGGTCTTTGCCAAGACCATCGAGATATGTTTTCGTCTGCGCAACTTTATACGCCAGAGAAGCGATCTCCTTTCTGCCCTTTGCCGTTGTGATATCAGGCACAAAGGACATAACTTCACGTTCAACCTTTTGAAGGATTTCTTCAATCTGGTCGGCAGACTGAAATACAGTCATTGCATTTGCTTTTTCAATAACAACTAAATCTGTTACTTCACTCATATATCCTCCATCAAAAAAATAGCCCTCACATTGGAGGGCAAAGAAGATTTCCAATAATCAGAACAAGTCGGCTCCTGTTTAGTTACGAGCGACATTGCTCCGTGTATTCACTCGTTGGAATGAATACACAGTGCAGTGTTTATTCTGTTGTTTGCGTGAAAATGAAATCCGCCTAAGCGGGTTATGACCACTTTTTGTTTGGGTTTCGTTGGTGAGCGTGATTAACAACTCTGTGCATTACATCCTCATATTTTTCATCTTCAATTTTTTCGACATCGCGAGGAAATGGTGTTGCTAATGCTTTGTCAACTTTGTCCATTGGGTCTTCATTAATCTTATATTCAGGACCGTCATCTATAGCATTAAATCCAGGTGTTACACCGTTTTTTAATGCATATGCTATCCTTTTTTCCCATCTCGCTATTCTCCTCCTGTCTCGAGATGTAAGACATCTATCAGATACTTTTCTGTTTTGTCCGCGGTCAGGATTAACATAAATAGTCTTTTTCACCATAAGCATACTCAATAAGCACCGTACGGTAGTTTACTGTACAATTTTATTTTTTGGACTGCATGTATTTTGTTTCCTAATGGGTTTGAATCTTTGCAATAAATACTTCTATTTTTTCGAATGGCTTCTATATCAAAAAGCTGCTTTGCTTTTTGTGACTAAAAGCAAAAAAGCCTTCTCGCTAATGAGCAGCATTGCCGTTCATCCTGAACCCGCCGCGCTCCCGACGCATGGTTTAAAGACGCGCCGTTCGTCTATGGGCTTATGATGTACTTAAAGTTCATTAATGTAAAGTACCAATAGTACATTTTATGGGTATAAAAAGCTCACTACATCATAAGTTAGTGAACTTTAAGGAAATTTATTTTTATCCGAATCGCTTGTAATCGATTGACTGCCTAATGAGGACTTTGGCTAGAATGTGAAGTTGCTCTTCTTCACCTTCTTCTATGTACCATCGATCATAAGCGGCATTGTCAGAGATGACGGCAAGCCTGTTCTTTTGCATTTGCAGGCGCTTAACGTGCATTGTTTTCCCGTATACAAACACATAAATGCCATCGCCATCAAAACAGGTTATGGATACATCAACAAAGATCTCATCTCCCGGATTGATGGTTCCCTCCATGCTGTCACCGCGAACCGTGATGACTTTTACGCTTTCCTGTGGCCTTCCATTAAATAAAATTCTTGCCTGCTCGGTCGTATATTCAATTGCTCTTATCTTTTCTATAAATTCATTGGAAACCATGGTTCCTGGCCCGGCGCTCGCCTGAACATCCAATACATCAACACGATAAGAATCATTTGATCTTGATAGATGATTTACCGTGATACCGTCATCATCAGCATAGCCATGCAGATATGCCGCAGTGGTTCCCAGCACCGAAGCCAAAGATTCCATCTTGTCTTTTCTTGGTATTGACTCCCCGTTGAACCATTTACTAATGGCTTTTGGTGTGACCTTAAGCCTGACAGCTAAATCAGCCTGCCTACCATGCAAAGGTAATCCCGCTTTATCACAGGCCAGCGCAAGCCTCTGCGAGAAAGTTTCACGCTCTTTCTGTTGAACCATAAGTTCAACTATATTAGGTATTGACTGTACTATCAGTTCCGTCATAATATGAACCATAAGTTCACCACAGGAGAGAAGCATGACCGAAGTTACGTTTGCAGAAGTTATCAAATCCGTTCGAGTTTCTGTTGTGGCTGATGTTTGTGGACTTACGCCAAAAGCCATCTATAAGTGGCTTGAGCGTGGTTCTCTGCCGCGCACCGAGTTCACTGGTGAAACCGAATATGCGGATAAGATCGCCAAGGCATCAGGCGGCAAGTACTCAGCAGCACAGATTCGCCGTATCGGTAAACAGCAGTTTGTCATGTAATAAAAATGTACTTTCAGTACCGAACGGCCCGGTATACGGTCGGGTGCCCGGCGTGGTCAAGGATGACTGTCAATGGTGCACGATAAAAACACAAATTATTTACCTATGGAGATAGTAAGAAATGACACAAGCAAGTTACAGCAAGCCAACACAGCGAGAAATTGATCGCGCTGAAACTGATTTACTCATCAACCTGTCAACGCTTACCCAGCGCGGTCTGGCAAAGATGATTGGCTGTCATGAATCGAAGATAAGCAGAACGGACTGGAGATTTATTGCTTCGGTCTTGTGTGCTTTTGGAATGGCATCAGACATCAGTCCGATTAGCAGGGCTTTTAAGTATGCGCTTGATGAAATCACAAAGAAAAAATCCCCGGCCGCCACCGAGGATTTTAAGCAAATTGATATGCAATTCTGAGGGAATTACTGGATCAATCCACAGGAGTAATTATGACAAAACGTCGTAAGAAATACCAGGAAAAAGAAGAGATTCGACACCCTGATTCACCTGAGGGATTAGTGGTAGCCGCAGCAAATAACAGGGCGTTCGCAGAACGCCTTGTTGGTGTTTACAGACTAGCCAAAGCAGGAGTGAAACATGGGCGTCGTTAAGTTAGCTGATTACAGGCATAACCCTGTACAACATCAGGAGGCATCCAGTATGGGGTATGTCTCTATACACCGCCAGTTTATGGACAGCAGGCTCTATAAGGACTCTCAGGCAGTACATCTTTGGCTTCACTTAATCCTCAAGGCTAATCACGAATCTACTGTCGTCAATACGGATATCGGTCCGATAACTGTTGATCGCGGTCAGATGATAACTGGACGCCCGTCGCTGGTCAGAGAAACATTCATCCCAGACAACAAAGTTCGGAGCTTATTACGGACTTTTGAGTCGAAAGGGATGCTTAATATTTGCGCGATGGGGAAGAAATTTAGCCTGTTTACAATCGTTAAATATGACGATTTTCAGTCAAAAAATTGTCCAACGGTTGTCCAACGGTTGTCCAACGCAAACACCAGTAATGGCGCGGCTCTCAGCGGAGATTGCCCAACGGTTGTCCAACGGTTGTCCATAAACAATAATATAAATAATATCTCTAATACTGACGTATTAGAGAGTGCCACAGCAGACAAAAAGTCTGACAAGAAAAAACCTTCCGTTAGCTGTCAGGATGTTGTCGATGCTTACCACGAAATCCTTCCTGAAGCGCCAAAAATCCGCGCACTGAATGACAAGCGTAAAAACCAGATCCGAACGTTCTGGCGCAAAGCCGGAGTGATAACCCGCCAGCTTGACGGGCATGGGTTCACGATGCAGGACTGGAGAAATTATTTGAGCTACGTAGGCGAAAATTGTCGATGGATGTTCGAAGAGCGTCCAAACCATCAACGCGGAACTGTCTGGCACAAAAAGGGATTTGATTTCCTGCTTAACGATAATACCTACCTGAAAGTTCGTGAGGGTGAACACGATGACCGATAATTTTTATGCGCCGCCCCATAGCATCGAGGCAGAGCAGGCGGTGATTGGTGGATTGCTTCTGGATGATGACAGCAGTGAGCGCGTCCAGAAAGTTCTGGCGATGCTGAAGCCTGACTCATTTTACAGCCGGCCACACAAAATCCTTTTCGAAGAAATAACCAGAATGCACCGGGAGCAAAAGCCAGTAGATGGCCTGACGCTTTTCGATGAACTGGAGCGTAAATCGTTAACGGCGTCTGTTGGCGGTTTTGCTTATATCGCTGAGATCGCAAAGAACACGCCAAGCGCAGCAAACATCGTTGCTTATGCAATGCAGGTTCGCGAAACCGCAATGGAACGCTACGCCATCAACCGCATGACTGAAGCGACGGAATTGCTCTATTCCCGCAACGGAATGACTGCAACACAGAAGTACGAAGCTATTCAGTCGATTTTCACGCAACTGACAGACCATGCAAAAACCGGATCGCGTCGCGGCCTTCGCTCATTTGGTGAGGTCATGGAAGACTGGGTTAGCGACCTTGAGAAGCGATTTGACCCGTCAGGCGAACAACGAGGAATGAGCACAGGGATCCCATCGCTGGACAGGATGCTGTCACCGAAAGGTCTGGTGAAAGGATCTCTGTTTGTCATTGGCGCTCGCCCTAAGATGGGGAAAACGACGCTATACAGCCAGATGGCAATCAACTGCGCAGTGCATGAGAAAAAGCCCGCTCTGATGTTCAGCCTTGAAATGCCCGGTGACCAGATACTGGAAAAACTGGTAGGGCAGAAGTCTGGTGTTAACCCGAATATTTTTTACCTTCCGGCGACAAATGACGCCGATGACGGCTATCAGGGTGATTACGATGGTGACTTCAACAGGGCGATCGAAACAGCCAATCGCTTGAGTGAAATCGACCTGCTTTACATCGACGACACGCCTGGATTATCTCTGGCTCAAATCGTCAGCGAAAGCCGTCGAATCAAGCGAGAAAAAGGATGTGTTGGGATGATTCTGGTCGATTACCTGACACTAATGACCGCTGAGAAGGCCGATCGCAACGACCTTGCTTACGGCATGATCACCAAAGGACTGAAGAACCTTGCCAAAGAGCTTGATTGCGTTGTTGTGCTTCTGACACAGCTTAACCGCGCACTGGAAAGCCGAACCAATAAACGCCCATTACCAAGTGACTCACGAGATACAGGGCAGATTGAACAGGATTGCGATTATTGGGTGGGGATCCATCGTGAAGGTGCTTTTGATGACAGCGTTCCTCCTGGTGAAACCGAACTAATCCTTCGCCTCAATCGTCATGGCAATACCGGCACGGTGTATTGCATACAGGCAAATGGCGCTATTTATGACACAGACCAACAGTCTGCTGAAATGCGCCGCCGTGAACGCGAGGAACCGCAGTCCAAGAAGAAAGGAGGATTCTGATGACCATCTACATCACTGAGCTTGTAACAGGCCTGCTGGTAATCGCAGGCCTTTTTATTTGGGGGAGAGTAAATCGTGGCTGAGTTAATTTTCTCTGCATTGAGGATTCTCGGTGCCATGTGGATGGTGGCGACGTTCATTGTTGTTGCCAGCAGTTTTGTCCGGTTGGTAGGCGAAGGTAAAGACCCGGTGGGTGTGCTTTTCGGTAGCATTTTCCTGTGGGTGATTATCGGTGTTATGCCTGTTGTCGTAGCAAAAGTGGCGTGGCGTTTTGTGAGTTGAGGTAACGATGAAGCAAATATACATGCTTCGCAACGAAGCAATCAGAAATAACGCCATAGACGCAATACTCTCACTTCCCATCGACGACAAGTCACCTCATGAAGTCCACGTTAGAGAACCCAAACGCAGCAAAGCGCAGAATGACCGTATGTGGCCGATGCTGAACGATGTTTCGCGTCAGGTGCTATGGCATGGTCAACGGCTGGCGCCGGAAGACTGGAAAGACCTGTTCACTGCCTTGTGGCTTAAGACCAAAAAAATGGAGCAAAGAAGTGCGCCTGGTATCGACGGTGGCGTTGTTATGCTTGGCGTTCGTACCAGCAAAATGCGAAAGGCCAGCATGACTGAGCTTATCGAAATCATGTTCTGGTTCGGCTCAGAGCGCAACGTGCGGTGGAGTGATGACTCCCGGCGAGAGTATGAATGGTCACAACGAAAAGGGAAGGCTGCATGACTATCAAATCAAATACGCCAGCACACGACAAGGACTGCTGGCAAACGCCGCTTTGGCTTTTTGATGCACTGGATATTGAGTTTGGATTCTGGCTGGATTCGGCAGCGAGCGACAAAAATGCTCTGTGTGCTCACTGGCTAACTGAGGCCGACGACGCGCTAAATTCTGAGTGGATAAGCCACGGTGCAATCTGGAATAACCCACCGTACAGCAATATCAGGCCGTGGGTGGAAAAAGCCGCTGAGCAGTGCATACAACAGCGACAGACGGTAGTGATGCTTGTGCCAGAGGATATGTCAGTCGGATGGTTCAGCAAGGCTCTGGAGAGTGTCGACGAAGTTCGCATTATCACTGATGGACGGATTAATTTTATCGAACCATCGACAGGGCTGGAGAAGAAGGGAAACAGCAAAGGCTCCATGCTGCTGATTTGGCGACCGTTCATCAGTCCTCGACGGATGTTTACTACCGTATCCAAAGCGGCATTGATGGCGATCGGGCAGGGTGTCAGGAGGGCTGCATGATAAATGTCGTTAGTTTCTCAGGTGGCAGGACGTCAGCATATTTGCTCTGGCTAATGGAGCAAAAGCGACGGGCAGGTGAAGACGTGCATTACGTTTTCATGGATACAGGTTGTGAACATCCAATGACATATCGGTTTGTCAGGGAAGTTGTGAAGTTCTGGGATATACCGCTCACCGTATTGCAGGTTGATATCAACCCGGAGCTTGGACAGCCAAATGGTTATACGGTATGGGAACCAAAGGATATTCAGACGCGAATGCCTGTTCTGAAGCCATTTATCGATATGGTAAAGAAATATGGCACTCCATACGTCGGCGGCGCGTTCTGCACTGACAGATTAAAACTCGTTCCCTTCACCAAATACTGTGATGACCATTTCGGGCGAGGGAATTACACCACGTGGATTGGCATCAGAGCTGATGAACCGAAGCGGCTAAAGCCAAAGCCTGGAATCAGATATCTTGCTGAACTGTCAGACTTTGAGAAGGAAGATATCCTCGCATGGTGGAAGCAACAACCATTCGATTTGCAAATACCGGAACATCTCGGTAACTGCATATTCTGCATTAAAAAATCAACGCAAAAAATCGGACTTGCCTGCAAAGATGAGGAGGGATTGCAGCGTGTTTTTAATGAGGTCATCACGGGATCCCATGTGCGTGACGGACATCGGGAAACGCCAAAGGAGATTATGTACCGAGGAAGAATGTCGCTGGACGGTATCGCGAAAATGTATTCAGAAAATGATTATCAAGCCCTGTATCAGGACATGGTACGAGCTAAAAGATTCGATACCGGCTCTTGTTCTGAGTCATGCGAAATATTTGGAGGGCAGCTTGATTTCGACTTCGGGAGGGAAGCTGCATGATGCGATGTTATCGGTGCGGTGAATGCAAAGAAGATAACCGCTTCCGACCAAATCAACCTTACTGGAATCGATGGTGTCTCCGATGTGAAAGAACACCAACAGGGGTGTTACCACTACCGCAGGAAAAGGAGGACGTGTGGCGAGACAGCGACGAAGTATCACCGACATAATCTGCGAAAACTGCAAATACCTTCCAACGAAACGCTCCAGAAATAAACGCAAGCCAATCCCAAAAGAATCTGACGTAAAAACCTTCAACTACACGGCTCACCTGTGGGATATCCGGTGGCTAAGACATCGTGCGAGGAATACAAGGTGATTGACCCAAATCGAAGTTACGAACAAGAAAGCGTCGAGCGGGCTTTAACGTGCGCTAATTGCGGTCAGAAGCTGCATGTGCTGGAAGTTCACGTGTGTGAGCACTGCTGCGCAGAACTGATGAGCGATCCGAATAGCTCGATGCACGAGGAAGAAGACGATGGCTAAACCAGCGCGAAGACGATGTAAAAACGATGAATGTCGGGAATGGTTTCACCCTGCATTCGCCAATCAGTGGTGGTGCTCTCCAGAGTGTGGAACCAAGATAGCACTCGAACGACGAAGCAAAGAACGCGAAAAAGCGGAAAAGGCAGCAGAGAAGAAACGACGACGAGAGGAGCAGAAACAGAAAGATAAACTTAAGATTCGAAAACTCGCCTTAAAGCCCCGCAGTTACTGGATTAAACAAGCCCAACAAGCCGTAAACGCCTTCATCAGAGAAAGAGACCGCGACTTACCATGTATCTCGTGCGGAACGCTCACGTCTGCTCAGTGGGATGCCGGACATTACCGGACAACTGCTGCGGCACCTCAACTCCGATTTGATGAACGCAATATTCACAAGCAATGCGTGGTGTGCAACCAGCACAAAAGCGGAAATCTCGTTCCGTATCGCGTCGAACTGATTAGCCGCATCGGGCAGGAAGCAGTAGACGAAATCGAATCAAACCATAACCGCCATCGCTGGACTATCGAAGAGTGCAAGGCGATTAAGGCAGAGTACCAACGGAAACTCAAAGACCTGCGAAATAGCAGAAGTGAGGCCGCATGACGTTCTCAGTAAAAACCATTCCAGACATGCTCGTTGAAGCATACGGAAACCAGACAGAAGTAGCACGCAGACTGAAATGTAGTCGCGGTACGGTCAGAAAATACGTTGATGATAAAGACGGGAAAATGCACGCCATCGTCAACGACGTTCTCATGGTTCATCGCGGATGGAGTGAAAGAGATGCGCTATTACGAAAAAATTGATGGCAGCAAATACCGAAATATTTTGGTAGTTGGCGATCTGCACGGATGCTACACGAACCTGATGAAAAAACTGGAGACGATAGGATTCGACACCAAAAAAGACCTGCTTATCTCAGTGGGCGATTTGGTTGATCGCGGTACAGAGAACGTCGAATGCCTGGAATTAATCACATTCCCCTGGTTCAGAGCTGTACGTGGAAACCATGAGCAAATGATGATTGATGGCTTATCAGAGCGTGGAAACGTTAATCACTGGCTGCTTAATGGCGGTGGCTGGTTCTTTAATCTCGATTACGACAAAGAAATTCTGGCTAAAGCTCTTGCCCATAAAGCAGATGAACTTCCGTTAATCATCGAACTGGTGAGCAAAGATAAAAAATATGTCATCTGCCACGCCGATTATCCTTGTGACGAATACGAGTTTGGAAAGCCAGTTGATCATCAGCAGGCAATCTGGAACCGCGAACGAATCAGCAACTCACAAGACGGGATCGTGAAAGAAATCAAAGGCGCGGACACGTTCATCTTTGGTCATACGCCAGCAGTGAAACCACTCAAGTTTGCCAACCAGATGTATATCGATACCGGCGCAGTGTTCTGCGGAAACCTCACATTGATTCAGGTACAGGGAGAAGGCGCATGAGACTCGAAAGCGTAGCTAAATTTCATTCGCCAAAAAGCCCGATGATGAGCGACTCACCACGGGCCACGGCTTCTGACTCTCTTTCCGGTACTGATGTGATGGCTGCTATGGGGATGGCGCAATCACAAGCCGGATTCGGTATGGCTGCATTCTGCGGTAAGCACGAACTCAGCCAGAACGACAAACAAAAGGCTATCAACTATCTGATGCAATTTGCACACAAGGTATCGGGGAAATACCGTGGTGTGGCAAAGCTTGAAGGAAATACTAAGGCAAAGGTACTGCAAGTGCTCGCAACATTCGCTTATGCGGATTATTGCCGTAGTGCCGCGACGCCGGGCGCAAGATGCAGAGATTGTCACGGTACAGGCCGTGCGGTTGATATAGCAAAAACAGAGCAGTGGGGGAGAGTTGTTGAGAAAGAATGCGGAAGATGCAAAGGTGTCGGCTATTCAAAGATGCCAGCAAGCGCCGCATATCGCGCTGTGACGATGCTAATCCCAAACCTTACCCAACCCACCTGGTCACGCACTGTTAAGCCGCTGTATGACGCTCTGGTGGTGCAATGCCACAAGGAAGAGTCAATCGCAGACAGCATTTTGAATGCGGTCACACGTTAGCAGCATGATTGCCACGGATGGCAACATATTAACGGCATGATATTGACTTTTTGAATAAAGTTGGGTAAATTTGACTCAACGATGGATAAATGCACTCGTTAAATAAAGCCCTGAGTTAATAGCTCGGGGCTTTTTGCGTTTTAATCACGACCTTTCTGAAAGCACATCAAACCAAATACCAGACAGACAAAAATAATCACCTTATCCGCTGTGGCTACGGTGCGGTGTGCTTTGCATAAAAGAAAACCAGCGCAATGGCTGGCTTCGTGAAAGCGGGTGGCAAGAGGTTGCGCTAACAACCTCCTGCCGTTTTGCCCGTGCATATCAGTCACGAACAAATCTGATTACTAAACACAGTAGCCTGGATTTGTTCTATCAGTAACCGACCATATTCCTAATTAAATAGAGCAAATCCCCTTATTGGGGGTAAGACATGAAGATGCCAGAAAAAAATGACCTGTTAGCCGCCATTCTCGCGGCAAAGGAACAAGGCATCGGGGCAATCCTTGCGTTTGCAATGGCGTACCTTCGCGGCAGATATAATGGCGGTGCGTTTACAAAAACAGTAATCGACGCAACGATGTGCGCCATTATCGCCTGGTTCATTCGTGATCTTCTCGACCTCGCCGGACTAAGTAGCAATCTCGCTTATATAACGAGCGTGTTCATCGGCTACATCGGTACTGACTCGATTGGTTCGCTTATCAAACGCTTCGCTGCTAAAAAAGCCGGAGTAGAAGATGGTGGAAATCAATAATCAACGTAAGGCGTTCCTCGATATGCTGGCATGGTCAGAGGGAACTGATAACGGACGTCAGAAAACCAGAAATCATGGTTATGACGTCATTGTAGGAGGAGAGCTATTCACTGATTACTCCGATCACCCTCGCAAGCTTGTCACGCTAAACCCCAAACTCAAATCAACAGCAGCCGGACGTTACCAGCTTCTTTCCCGTTGGTGGGATTCCTATCGTAAGCAGCTTGGCCTGAAAGACTTCTCTCCGAAAAGCCAGGACGCTGTGGCATTGCAGCAGATTAAAGAGCGTGGCGCTTTACCGATGATTGATCGCGGTGATATTCGTCAGGCTATCGACCGTTGCAGCAATATCTGGGCTTCACTGCCGGGCGCTGGTTATGGTCAGTTCGAGCATAAGGCTGACAGCCTGATTGCAAAATTCAAAGAAGCAGGCGGAACGGTCAGAGAGATTGAGGTATGAGCAGGGTCACCGCGATTATCTCCGCTCTGGTTATCTGCATCATCGTCTGCCTGTCATGGGCTGTTAATCATTACCGTGATAACGCCATCGCCTACAAAGAACAGCGTGATAAAAAAGCCAGTGAGCTGAAGCAGGCGACCGCCACCATTACTGACATGCAGCAGCGCCAGCGTTCTGCTGATGCACTCGATGCTAAATACACGAAGGAGTTAGCTGATGCGAAAGCTGAAAATGATGCTCTTCGGCGCAAGCTTGATAATGGTGGTCGGGTGTTCGTCAAAGGAAAATGCCCTGTGCCATCCTCAGACGAAATCTCCAGCGCCTCCGGCATGGGCAATGATGCCACCGTCGAACTCTCTCCAGTTGCTGGACGAAACGTTCTCGGTATCCGGGACGGAATTATCCGCGACCAAACAGCACTGAGAACGCTTCAGGAATACATCAGGACGCAATGCCTGAAATAATTTTTTTTGCAAATCAATACCATGATTGCTGACATCGTTAATCATAGAAATTGGAGCAATGTTTCGGAGGTGTGATTTGAAACAGCTCACACCTAAGCAGGAACTGTTCTGCAGGGAATATTTAAAAGATTTAAACGCCACTCAGGCAGCTATCAGGGCGGGTTACAGCGAGGATTCTGCCGCCTCACAGGGGTGCGAGAACCTTATAAAACCTAATATCGCAAAACGCATTGCTGAGCTAAAGGCTGAACGCAATGAAGAGGTAGGTATAGACGCTGCCTATGTATTGCGACGGCTGACTGAAATCGATCAGATGGACGTGCTTGACATTCTGCTTGCCAATGGCGAACTGAAGCCGATTAAAGACTGGCCTAAGGTGTGGCGTACAACGCTATCAGGAATGGATGTCGTCGAGATGGCATCAGCAGATAGTGCTGCTCTCCTGAAGAAAATCAAATGGCCTGATAAGGTTAAAAACCTTGAGTTGCTCGGGCGTCATGTTTCTGTTCAGGCGTTTAAAGACAATGTCAAAAATGAAGTGACTGGTGCTGACGGAGGACCAGTCAGAACAGAAATTACCAACTTAACGCCGGAGCAGGCTGCAGAGGCGTATAGAAAAATGATGGGCTAAGTATGCCGTTACCATTCCCCTTCGATTTTAAACATCCTGATTACCAGATGGTTTTTGAATGGCGGATGGAACGCTTACAGCGCATTCGCCAGAACCCTGAAATATTGCCAGCACTAAAACAGTTTTACCGGACCAACCCGGCTCAGTTCATCATCGACTGGGGCATGACAACGGACCCGCGTAATATTGATTATGGCCTGCCGGTGACCATTCCGTTTTTACTCTTCCCTAAGCAGGAGGAGTGGATCCACTGGATTATGGAACGCTGGGGTAATCGGGAGAATGGTATTACCGAAAAATCCCGTGAAATGGGGCTCAGTTGGACCGCGATCGGACTGGCCTGCTCGCTTTGTCTCTTCAACAAAGAAATGGTTATCGGTTTCGGCTCCCGTAAAGAGGAATACGTCGACAGCACCGGTGACCCGAAAGCATTGTTCTGGAAGGCGCGCAAGTTCGTGGAAACACTACCTGTAGAGTTTCGCGGTTCGTGGAGCGAGAAGAAGCACGCGCCATATATGCGTGTTGAGTTTCCTGAAACTGGTGCCGTTATCAAAGGCGAGGCTGGCGATAATATTGGTCGTGGTGACCGTACCACGCTTTATCTGGTTGATGAGGCTGCATTCCTTCAGCGTCCTCTGCTGATTGATGCGGCGTTGTCACAAACGACGCGTTGCCGTATTGACCTGAGTTCAGTTAACGGCATGGCGAACCCGTTCGCTCAGAAGCGTCATGGCGGGAAGATACCGGTATTCACATTCCACTGGCGGGATGATCCTCGCAAGGATGAAGAGTGGTATCGCAGGGAATGCGAGAAAATAGATAATCCGGTGGTGGTGGCACAGGAACTTGATCTGAACTACAGCGCATCAGCGGAAGGCGTCCTGATTCCATCCGAATGGGTACAGGCTGCTGTCGACGCGCATATCAAGCTGGGCATCCAGCCAACAGGCAAGCGACTGGGCGCGATGGACGTCGCCGACGAAGGCAGGGACAAAAATGCCTTTTCCACCCGTCATGGCTTCCTCCTGGAGAATGTGCGGGAATGGTCCGGTGTGGGCAGCGACATTTATCAGTCCGTCGAGAAGGTTTTCGGCTTTTGCGAACAGGACAACCTCGAAGAGTTTCGCTTTGACGAGGACGGGCTGGGCGCTGGCGTTCGCGGCGATGCGCGCGCTATCAACGAACTGCGTAACGCTGCGCGTCGACCGTCAATACTCGCCACACCGTTTCGAGGTAGTGGCGCGGTATTTGATCCGGATGATGAAGCTGTTCGCGGGGACAACGGGCAAGCTGCACGTCTGAACAAGGACTTCTTCGCTAACGCCAAAGCCCAGAGCTGGTGGCGGTTACGTAAACTTTTTCAGAATACCTGGCGCGCCGTGGTTGAAGGTATGGCTTACAACCCGGACGAAATCATCTCAATCAGCAGTAGCATGGCACTCAAAGATAAACTCATCATCGAGCTTTCGCAGCCGACCTATTCCATTAATGGTGTGGGAAAAATCGTTATTGATAAACAGCCTGATGGAACCCGGTCGCCAAACCTTGCCGACTCGGTGATGATCAGCTACGCGCCAATGAATTCAGCCCTGAACATCTGGGAGCTGCTAGGGAGACAGGCCTGATGGCACGAAACAAACAAGCCACGCGGCGAACGGCACAGGCCACCGCTGATGGCTATGAGAACTTTGTTGCCCGCGTGGGAATGCAGACGCCTAACCAGCACTCAGCATCGACCTACCGGGCTAACTTCACCAGCCGCAACCGCATGCTGGTGGAATGGTCCTATCGTTCGTCCTGGATCATCGGCGAAGCGGTCGACGCTATCCCGGATGATATGACCCGCAAAGGCATTCGCATCACTTCGGAAATTGATGCAAAAGATCGCGGCATTCTCGAATCACAACTTGATGAGTTGCAGATCTGGGATGCGCTGAACGACGTGCTGAAATGGTCTCGCCTCTACGGCGGCGCGGTGGGGTTCATCATGATTGAGGGGCAGGCACCAATGACCCCGCTGCGGCTCGAAACCATTGGAGAAGGCAAGTTTAAGGGTATTCTCCCGCTCGACCGCTGGATGATTAACCCGGTGCTGACCCGCCGCATTAAAGAGATGGGGCCAGATCTCGGCAAACCTGAGTTTTACGACGTGGTGACCACTGCAACGGGCATCCCGGCCTGGCGCATCCATCACAGCCGCCTGATTCGCTTCGATGGCGTCACGCTGCCATTCCAGCAGAAGATGACCGAGAACGAATGGGGAATGTCGGTTGTAGAGCGAATCTGGGATCGGCTTACTGCGTTCGACAGCGCCACTGTCGGCGCGGCGCAGCTGGTCTACAAAGCGCATTTGCGTACCTACAGCGTGGAGAAGCTGCGCGAGATTATCGCGCTTGGTGGTCCTGCGTATGAAGCGCTGCTGAAGAACATCGACCTGATCCGCAAGTTCCAGAGCAATGAAGGCATGACGCTCATGGACTCGCGGGATAAGTTTGAAACGCATCAGTACAGCTTCAGTGGTCTGGATGACATCCTATCGCAGTTTGCAGAACAGATTAGTGGCGCTGTTGGTATTCCACTGGTGCGGTTGTTCGGACAGTCCCCGAAAGGATTTTCTACCGGTGATGCAGATCTTGCCAACTATTACGACCGGGTGAGCTCATTGCAGGAGCGCCGCTTACGGATGCCGATGCGCCGGATACTGGACATTATGCACCGCTCGGAACTCGGTAAGCCGCTGCCGGACGATTTCACGTTTGAGTTTAACCCGCTCTGGCAAATGTCTGATGTCGATCGCTCAACGGTGGCGTTAAACACTACCAACGCAATCAGTACGGCGCTGGGTGATGGTCTGATGACACTGAAAGCCGCTATGACCGATTTGCGCGAAAATTCTGACGTAACCGGCATCGGGGCATCCATTACCGACGAGGACATAGAGAATGCCGAAGACGAAGCGCCGCCAGGCATCGGCGAACTTGGCGACAAACCGCCAGAGTCGCCAGGCGGAGATCCGATATCGAACGAGCCTACGGCAGATAGCGCGGGCGGTCGGGGATATCGTAAATGGTCGCTACGATGGTTCAAATGACAGTGTCACCGAAATAATGGATGCGCTGGAGCGCTACAGCGAAATCATCACCCCCTGGGCGACGAAGGTTGCTGAGAACTTTACCGCCGACATTGCGCGCCAGAATGAAAAGCAGTGGCGTCAGCACAGCAGGAACATCAGCGCAGAGCTGCGCAACATGGTCGACCGCGCCCCGGTAGGCCAGGTGATGAAATCCATCGTCGCCGAGCAAATTAAGTACATCAAGTCACTGCCTCTTGAGGCCGCCGATCGGGTGTATGACATTCAGAACAAGGCCATCGAGGCCGTTGTGTCTGGTGGCCGCGCTGAGCCATTCGCGAAAGAGATAGCTGCGTCCGGTGACGTGTCACGCTCACGAGCGAACCTTATCGCCCGTACCGAGCTTGGACGTGCAACCGGCGCGCTGGATCAGGCGCGTGCGCTGTCAATCGGCTCGAATGGTTATATCTGGCGTACAGCCGAAGATGGCGACGTCCGGCATTCTCATCGGGAGATGGAAGGTAAGTTTGTCGAATGGGGCAAACCTCCAACGCTTGATGGCATGACCGGTCACGCTGGCGAGCTCCCGAATTGTCGCTGTTATAAAGAAATCGTTTTTCCCAATCCTCATTCTTATCTCGCCTGAATCGCAGGTAAACCATGAAATATTTTTTCAATACCCGGCTGGGGGAAACCCGCTATCAGCTGGCTGACGGCTCGCTGCTGTGCAAAGACGTGCCGATAGGTCGAACGGGTAAGCAGCTTTACGGCGCTGCCGATCTGCCAAACCTCAAACCCGACAAGCTCGGCGAGATAGTCGTAACGCGCTCTCCTGATCAGGTATTCCATCCGGCCACGCTCGCCTCATTCGAAGGGATGAGCATCACGATCCTGCATCCTGAAGATGAAAACGGGAATGTGCGGCTGGTCAACCCCGAGAACTGGAAAGAGCTTGCGGTCGGGCATCTTCAGAACGTTCGGCGCGGGACTGGTGATCAGTCTGATTTGATGCTGGCTGACCTTATCGTCAAAGACGAAAGCGCCATTCAGCTGATCGAAGATGGTCTGCGCGAAGTGTCGTGCGGCTATGACGCTGAGTACGAGCAGACCGAACCCGGAAAAGCCGAGCAGGTCGATATTACCGGAAACCATGTGGCTCTTGTCCCTAAAGGCAGAGCCGGAAATCGTTGTGCAATTGGAGACAGAGACACAATGGCAAATCAAAAGAAAAACTGGTGGAACCGCATGCGTGCAGCCATCAAGACAGGAGATGCCGACACCATGAACGAACTGGTGGAGTCGGCTCCCGCATCGGTTACAGGAGATGAGGGGGATTTGCCGCAGGGCGTTAATCTCAACATCAACCTGTCCCCGCAGCAACCACTACCGGACAAAGCACCAGAGATGGGTGGAGGTCCAACCGGCGACAGTGATGATGACCTCAAAACATTACTGAAAGCCCTGCTGGCTAAGCTGGAAGGAAATGCCACGGGCGATAACGATAATAAGCCTGACGATAATCCGACCGGTGACGGCGAGGATGATGAAGAGGAAACCACGATTACTGGTGACTCAGCCTGGCGTGCCGAAGTTATCGTTCCGGGTATCGATCTGAGCCGTAAGATGAAACCGACCGCGTTCAAACGCGAGGTTCTGGCTTCCGCTGACAAAACGCTGGTTCGCCAGATAGTCGGTGATGCGGATATCCGCAAATTACCGAAACAATCGGTCAACATGGCGTTTAATGCCGTGTCTGAGATTGCCAAAGGGCGAAACACCCGCGCCACCACCGGCGATGCACAGCGCCCAAACATGGGCATGACCAGTATCGCTTCCCTGAACAAACAAAACGCTGAATTCTGGGCAAACCGTAAAGGGTAAAAAATGAATAATGTATTTCTGTACCGGATGCCTGTTGGCATTGCCGGGGCTGTCTCTCGCCCGCAGGACTTAACCGTCGAACCGGTGGTCCTTAAATCCGATAACGCCTTTGCTGCCTATGGGCTGGCTGGTAAATACGATGATGACGGTTTTTTCGTACCGCTGGCAGATGGTGATACCGCAGACAAGGTGAAGGGGATCTATGTGCGCCCTTATCCGACCACGTCGCAGCCGGACATGGTTCGCCAGGTGGGGAGTGGCAAGAACTTCCCGGGAGACGCCATGAAGCGTGGCTACGTGACCGTTAATCTCGGTTCTGATTTTGATGCCAGCACCATCAAAAAAGGCGACCCGGTATACGTTGTCGTCTCCGCTGATGAATCCATCAAAGTGCCGCTGGGTGGATTCATGTCCACGTCAGTCAGTGGCAAAAATGTGGTGCTGACCAACGCTGAATTCACAGGTGCCGGTGATGCTAACGGCAATGCAGAAATTTCCTGGAAGGTTTAAGGAACAGACGAATGATTACTTTTGATCAGGCAACCGTTGACAGCTCTGGTGCCTTTCTCATCGGGGAGCTGGAGCGACTCGACCAGACGCTGAACCTGCCACTGGTGGGGTACACCTGGACCCGCGATATTCAGTTGCGTGAAGATGTCTCTATCGCAGATGACATTTCCAGCTGGACGAATACCAGCTTCGCCGCTGCGGGTACTGGCGCAAATCCGAATGGCAAAAACTGGGTAGGCAAAGACTCAACCGCTATTGCTGGCGTAAACGTGGATATCGGCAAATCCGGTAACCCGCTGAATCTCTGGGGCATGGAACTGGGCTGGACCGTTGTAGAGCTGGCAGCAGCTCAGCAGGTAGGTCGCCCGATTGACACCCAGAAGTACGACGGGATGCAGCTCAAATGGCAGATGGACAACGACGAGCAGGTGTATGTTGGCGATTCCGCATTAAACCTGAAAGGTCTTGTTACCCTGAACGGTGTTCCTGTCAACAACGCTGCCAAAACGTGGGCAACCTCAACACCGGACGAAATCCGCGCAAGCATTAACCAGGTGCTGTCTGATGCGTGGGCCGCTTCCGGTTACTCTGTGGTTCCGCGTGATTTGCTGATCCCGCCTGAGCAGTTTGCTCTGTTGTCCAGCATCATCGTTTCATCTGCGGGTAACCAGTCCCTGTTGACGTACCTTCAGACCAACACCATCAGCTATCACCAGAACGGTGTTCCGCTGAATATCCGCGCGGTTAAATGGCTGAAAGGCCGTGGTGTGGGGAATAAGGATCGCATGGTTGCGTACACCAACGATAAAAAATACGTCCGCTACCCGCTGGTTCCGCTTCAGAGCGTTCCTATCCAGTATCGTGGTCTGTATCAGATTGCGACCTACTACGGCAAGCTCGGTGCGGTCGAGCCAGTGTACAAAGAAACCATTTCGTACGTTGATGGCATTTAACAGCCACATGGCCCCCTGGCGGGGCCATTAAGGATGACCCGATGGCAAAAAATGATGCAGTAATACACGTACATACCCCGTTTGTGCTCACGCTTCCCGACGGTTCTCGGCGCGAGTTTGTTAAAGGCCGTCATGCTGTGGAGGAAGACGTTGCCACGCACTGGTTCACTCGTGCGCACGCGGAAGTATCCGTTGGCAAAGCCACAGACGCGCGTAACGAGGTAAAAAATGCCAAAGAATCAAAGTCTGCCAGCGGTAAGTGATTTTCGCCGCGACTTCCCGCAGTTTGCTGACCCTGCCAAATATCCCGAAGCGCAAATCCAGTTTCGTCTGAATCTGGCCGATGAACTGCTGAGCGAAAACGTCACCGGAAAAAAGTTGTTTCCGTACTTTGCCGAGTTGTTCGTGGCTCACTACATGACGCTATGGGCGGCAGATAGTCGGGCAATGCTGGTTGGCGGCCCGGGCGGTTCAACCAATGGTGTTCAATCCTCCAAGTCTGTTGACAAGGTAAGCGTCAGCTATGACACCAGCGCGACGCTAAACCCTGACGCAGGCTTCTGGAATAACACCCGATATGGCGCTGAATTTTATCAGCTGATCACGATGTTCGGTGCGGGCGGTCGCCAGCTATGAGTTTCAAAAGCGGTGTAACAACGAGGGTGGATAACGCTCAGGCCATTCTGGATGCGCTCAGGTCGCTAACCAAAAAGGATGTGTTGGTCGGCATCCCTTCGGAAGACAGCGAGCGTGAAGATGTTCCGTTTGGTAATGCGGGGATCGGCTACGTCAATGAATACGGCTCACCGGCGCAAAATATCCCCCCACGCCCGCACCTGATCCCCGGCGTTAAATCGGTAGAGGAACAGACAGTGCCGCAGCTTAAAGCAGCGGCGCAGGCTGCGCTTGATGGAAATGCGGCGGGTGCGGAAAGAGCGCTTAACCGCGCCGGAATGCTGGCCGCGAATGGCGTCAGGCGTTACATGACCATTACCGGCTTTACACCGCTTGCTGATAGCACCGTTGAAGCACGCGCACGCCGTGGGCGCAAAGGGGCAAAAGAGGAACTTGCGCGGCGCGCTGCTGGTGAGTCTCCTGGAACCGATCTGGCGAAACCATTAATTGACACCGGGCAATATCGCAGAGCTATTACCCATGTTGTGAGGGATAAAGATGCCGACTCTTGATGTAACAGATGTGCTTTTTGACCCCGATTTTTGCGACTTCAATTTGTGGGTAACACGCCGAGTGCAAACGGTGGATGAGGACGGGATCGGCAGCGACAGTGAAGTTAAAAAGCAGTTTGCCGGAGTCGTAACTGTTGATCGCTCTCTGGAAAACCGCCGTATGCAGGCAGGGCAGGTAATCAGCGGTGCAATTCTGATTGTGACGACTGAGCGACTGACGCAGGGACAGACTGGTCGTGATGCCGATATCGTGACGTATCAGGGCCGTGATTATCGTGTGACCTTCGTCGACCCGTATACAGCTTATGGGGCCGGATTCGTTCAGGCGCATTGTGAGTTGATGCCGTTTGATGGGGGAATTCCGGTTGAGCAATAACACCAGCACAGAGCGCGGATGGCTGATACCAACCAGTGGCGATCCGGATTATGACGAAGCGCTCGACAGGCTGTTAAGCCAGTGGATGCGTAACGTTTCCGGTCTGTCTGCCGGGATGGTTCGCCCGCGCTGGCAGAAAGAGCAGCCGCCACTGCTACCGGTTGAAACGAACTGGTGTGCGTTTGGGGTTATCGGATGGTCAGGTGATGACAGTCCGGCATTCACCAGACAGACCGATGATGGCTCTCAGCTCTGGCGGCATGAAACGATTGAGTGTATGGCTTCGTTTTATGGACCGGCTGGGATGGTGTATGCGTCCCGGTTTCGTGACGGTATATCTGTGCCGCAGAACAATGCAGCACTGAATGCGCTGGGGCTGTCTCTTGGCGATTACACAGGTCTGACTCCCTTCCCTGAACTTATTAATCAGCAATGGGTCCGCCGCTACGATATGACGGTGCGCCTGCGCCGGAAGGTTGTGCGCGAGTACGGTATTAAATCGCTGGTGGAAGCACCAGTCATCTTTTTCGGAGATTAAGCTATGGCACAGGGCTTGCCTGTATCAAACGTTGTTAATGTTGATGTGATCATGTCGCCGCGTGCAGCATCAGGGCGAAATTTTGGTGCATTACTCATTCTCGGCCCGTCCACAATCATTCCGGTAAGTGAGCGCATTCGTCGTTATTCTGCCGCGGAAGATATTGGAAAAGATTTTGGCGTGGAATCACCAGAATATAAAGCTGCGCAGGTGTTTTTCTCACAATCACCGAAACCTCAGGAGGTTTTTGTTGGTCGTTGGGTGAAAACGAAGGGAGACAGCGAACAGGCCACGACTGAGACGCTGGAGCAGGCTGTGAATGCCATGCTCGATTATACTTCATGGTATGGGCTGGGGATTGCAGACGATGAAGATATTCCGGATGCAGACTGGCTGAAAGTGGCTGCGGCGATAGAATCCTCTTCTGTAAGTCGTATTCTGGCGATTACGACAAGCGATGAGAAATGCCTGCAGACTGCATCCAGCGATGATTTGGCATCAAAACTGAAAACCGCCGGATATTCACGCAGTTTTATTCAGTATTCATCGGGTAATAAATACGCTGCGTTATCTGCATTTGGCCGGGCATTCACGGTTAATTTCAATGGCAGTAATACCGCGATTACGCTCAAGTTTAAGCAGGAGCCGGGTGTCGGGTATGAAACACTGACAGTCAGCCAGGCATCGGCACTTGATGCAAAAAACTGCAATGTGTTCGTGTACTACCAGAATGATACAGCTATCCTCCAGCAGGGAGTGATGGCTAACGGCGATTTCTTTGATGAACGCCACGGCCTGGACTGGTTACAGAATTATGTGCAGACCAACCTCTATAACCTGCTTTATACCAGCGCCACGAAAGTTCCCCAGACTGAAGCCGGTATTACCCGACTGTTATCAAATGTTGAAAAATCACTGGATCAGGCCGTTCAGAATGGACTGATTGCTCCGGGCGTATGGAACGGTGGCGACCTTGGTCAGTTGTCATCAGGTGACACGCTGCCCAAAGGTTATTACGTATACGCCCAGCCGCTGGATGAACAGGCACAATCAGAACGTGAAGCCCGTAAGGCTCCGGTGATTCAGGCTGCAATAAAACTTGCAGGCGCGGTTCATTACGCTGACGTACAGATTAACGTTGTTCGCTAAGGGGAAGTGAATGTCTACCTATTCTTTTATGGATGTCACTGCGACGCTGACCGGCCCGACCGGTTCGATTGACCTCGGGTACGGTTCTGCAAGTTCTGAAGAGGGGATTGTGGTTGCGATGGGCGGTCCTAAAAACACCATGACCATCGGTTCTGATGGCGAAGTGATGCACAGTCTCCATGCAGATAAAAGCGGGACGATTACCGTTAACCTTCTGAAGACATCACCGACAAATAAAAAATTGTCGCTGGCGTATAACGCACAGAGCCAGTCTTCTGCCACATGGGGGAATAACGTTATCGTGATCCGCAACAAGGTCAGCGGCGACATCATCACGGCACGCAGTGTTGCGTTCCAGAAACAACCGGATAACGCCAACGCTAAAACCGGTAATACGATGCCGTGGGTGTTTGACTGCGGCAAGATTGACCAGGTTCTCGGGGAGTTTTAATACATGGAATTCGAAATCAAAGGCGTGAAATATCGCGCGGCAAAACTCAGCGTTTTTGATCAGCTGAAAGTGACCCGCAAACTTCTGCCTGTGCTGGCAGGAATGATGTCAGATTTCGGGAGCATTCGCTCCCGTTTGCCTGCTGATGGCAAAATCGACACCGTGAAATTCGAGCAGTTAAAACCGGTGTTTGAAACCATGCTCCCGCGTATCGCTGAGGAACTGTCTTCCCTGACCGAAGATGACACCAGTGCGATTATTCATCCCTGTCTTGCGGTGGTATCGCGGCGTCATATGGACGGATGGGTTCCGGTATTTACCCAGGGCGAACTGATGTTTGATGATATTGACTTGCTGGTCATGCTGCATCTGGTGGCGCGGGTGGTCGCCGATTCGCTGGGAAATTTTTTGCCTACACCCCTTACCAGCACGACGCAGAGCCTGCAACAGGGCTGACGTTTAACAGCCTGCCGGACGGGCTGTCTTACCTTCTCAATCCGGTTGACGCCGGGTTAATTCCTTATACAGCACTTAAAGATGGCTCTGTCGATTTGTACGACATTGCTCTCTTGAATGACCATCTGGCGGTAAAAGCGGATAACCAGCGGCGCATTGAGAAATGGAGAGAGGATAATGAACGCTGAAACTATTAAAGATTTCCTCGTCTCGCTTGGCTTCAGTGTGGATGATGCAGGAGCGAAAAAGTTCGGTTCTGTCCTCGCCGGTACAACTGCAAATGTCATCAAAATGGGGCTGGCTGTTGAAGGAGCTGCGCTGTCCGTGGTGGCCTTCACGGCTAAGATCGCCTCCGGCCTGGATAATCTTTACTGGGCGTCACAGCGCACCGGCGCGACGGTCCAGGGAATTCAGTCTATTGGCTATGCGGTTTCGCAGGTTGGCGGCAGTGTGGACGCTGCGCGATCTTCTCTGGAAAGCCTCTCCCGGTTTATTCGTAACAATCCCGGAGCAGAAGGCTTTCTGAATCGCCTGGGCGTACAGACCCGTGATGCCAGCGGTAACATGCGTGACATGGCTGCTATCTTTACGGGCGTTGGACAGAAACTCAGCAGCATGCCGTATTACCGGGCTAACCAGTATGCGCAGATGCTGGGCATTGACGAAAATACCCTTATGGCGATGCGCCGGGGTGTGGTTGGTTTCTCCGGGCAGTACAGCGCAATGGCGAAAGCTATCGGTTTCAATGCTGACGAGGCGGCCAGAAGCTCCAACAAATTCATGACCTCCCTGCGCGAGTTCGGCGCGATGGCAGGCATGGCCCGTGACAAAATCGGCTCTAATCTTGCGGGTGGGCTTGCGGGTTCGCTGGACACCCTGCGCCGCCATATCCTGGACAACTTCCCTCGTATCGAGCAGACCCTGACGAAAGCCATAAAAGGCATTCTGGCGATCGGAGACATCATCGGGCGGCTGTTCTTCAGGCTAATTGAGGGAACATCCAGCCTTATCACCTGGTGGCAATCGCTGGATAAGCAAACGCGGGAGCTCATCTCGCTGTTTGGTGCACTGACGATTGCGCTGCGCATTCTGAACAGTACGTTCTGGATGTCGCCGATTGGCCTCATTACCGCGCTGGCGGCGGGTATTGCCCTCCTGTGGGAGGACTATCAGACCTGGAAGGAAGGCGGCGACAGCCTGATTGACTGGGGCAAGTGGAAGCCGGAGGTCGATGCCGCGCTGAAGATGGTTCGTGACCTGAAAGGGTCTGTTAATGAACTGGCGAAAGCGCTGGCGAAACTGCTCAATATTGACCCCAAATCATGGTCCCTGAAGTGGGATTTCAGCAACTTCATCGACCAGATGGGCGAATTCAGCAAAATGCTGAACATGATCGCCGACCTGCTCAACGCTATCAAAGATGGCCGCTGGGCTGATGCCGTCAGCATCGGCAAACAGATACTTAATCAGGGCAGCGAAAATCCGTCAGCGATGCCGATGGTTACAGACAGCGCTAACAGTGCTGCCGACTGGATTAAAGAGCACTGGGGATTCGATCCCCGCAGTGTGGGCCGGACGGTACGCGGCTGGTTTGGTGATGATGAGCCGGAACAATATGCACAGGCTACGAAACGAGGAGAACGGAATAACAATCCGGGAAACCTTAATTTTGCTGGTCAGGCAGGGGCTTCTCTTGAACGCCCGGGCGGGCGATTTGCCAGATTTGAAACTGCTTTTGATGGATTACGGGCTCTTGCTCGTCAGTTAATGCTGTACGCCGGACGTGGAATAAACAGTGTGGAGAAAATTATCTCTACCTGGGCACCTGCGTCTGATAATAACAACACAACTGCGTATATCAGGGCTGTATCGCAACGACTGGGAGTGGATCCCCGGGCTGCCCTGAATATGAGCGATCCGCAAACCATGTCAGCATTGATGAGCAGCATTATCCAGCATGAAAATGGAAGAAATATCTATTCTCGAGAGCTGATTAATAAGGCTGCCGTGGCGGGAATTAGTGGCAAAATGACAGAGGTTAACCAGCAAAATACTTACCACATTTACGGTGGCGGAGATCCGCACGCTGTCGGTAATGAGGTTGCACGTCGGCAACAGTCTGCAAATGCTCAGGTCATGCGAAGTAATCAGGTGAGGGTGGGTTAGTGGATATTCTCTCTACACTTTTTCATCAGCAGAGCAGAAAAATAGGAATGATTGTTCCCAGTGTTGTTATTTCAGAGAAGCATACAGATATGCTTGAAATAACAGAGCATCCGGTAGAGGTTGGGGCCGCCATCGCCGACCACGCCTACAAAAAACCGTCTGAAGTGGTGATGGAGGTCGGTTTTGCTGGTGGCGGTTCGTTGCTGGATTTTGCCAGTAATCTGACGGCTACCAGCCTGCTCGGCCTGAGTCCTCAGGAGACGTATCAGGAGCTACTGGATCTGCAGGAAAGCCGTATCCCCTTCGATGTGGTAACTGGCAAACGCCTGTACAGCAACATGCTGATCCGCGCGCTGGAAGTGACGACAGACAAAACAACCGAAAACGTCCTGTCTGCCGTCCTCACCCTGAGGGAGGTTCTTATCTCGCAGACGCAGCAGATCACCGTCGCGGATAAAACCAACATGAAGGAAGGGGCCAGCACGTCGGCGGTACTGAATACCGGCAACAAAACCACTAAGCCACCAAATACCTCGCTGCTGAAAAGCATCACGGGTAACGCGGCGTCATTACTGGGGCTCGGATAATGGAAATTCAGGAAATTCCGCTGACAGCGGACAACCAGCAGTTCAGCATCGTCCTGGGTGGTGTCACCTGGCGGATTAGCATCATATGGCGCGATCTGTACTGGATTATGGACCTGCAGAACGACAGAGGGGAGCCGGTAATCTCCGGTATTCCTCTCGTCACCGGCGCTGACCTGCTGGCGCAGTACGGCTATATGGGCCTTGGCTTTAAGCTGGTGGTGGTCTGTGATGACAGCACACAGGATTACCCGACGAAAACCGACCTGGGTGGCCGCAGTCATTTACTGGTATCAACGGAATAAGCATGTCACAGAACTGGATGAGACATTTCGAGCTGCAGCTCCTGGACGGGAACGGTAAGGGAATTGAGCTAAGTGATTTCAAAGTCACCTTTACGATCGACTGGTTCAACATCAGCAGCGCGTCACGGGTAGGGACTATCAAAATTTATAACCTTTCGGCAGATACTGTGAACCGAATTACCGGGCAGGAGTTTTCGAAAGTGCGGCTGATTGCCGGTTACGACGGTATCGCGCCGGAGGTGTCAGCAAGCGACGTAGGGACCGTGCGGGAAGTTGACGCGGCGGACGTGGGCCAGACAGATGGCCGCAACTACGGACTGATTTTCAGCGGTGAAATTCGCTACTCGGTCACAGGAAAAGACAGTCCGGTTGATACCTACGTCCTGATTCAGGCAGCAGATACTGATCTGGCATTTGCCACCAGTATAACCTCACAGACGCTGGCTGCCGGTTACACGGTCGCTGATGTGAACCGTGCGCTGATGAAAGACTTCGAAGCCAAAGGCGCGACCGAAGGACTGACGCCTGAAATGCCTGCTACCGTATACCCTCGAGGGCGGGTGCTGTTCGGCATGACACGGCATCTTATGGATAACGTGGCCGGACAATGTGGCGCAACATGGCAATTTGTGGACGGTCAGCGCCAGATGGTGGCGAATAACGAGTATGTTCACGACGCGATTGTGCTCAACAGCGCCACCGGGCTTATCGGCATGCCGCAGCAGACTATCGGTAACGGCGTAAACGTCCGCGCTCTTATTAATCCGAACATCCGGGTTAACGGGCTTATTCAGCTGGATCAGGCTTCCGTATATCGCACCGCGTTGTCGAACAACGATATCGCTATGGCTGGTGGGCAGATCACCGACCAGAACACGGACGGAAATATTACGCTCAGCGGCACCACATCACAGCCTGCCAGCATCGCAACGGATGGCGTTTATATTGTGCGCGGGATTATGTACACTGGCGACACAAGGGGCCAGGCGTGGTACATGGATATGATGTGCGAAGCGCGTGGCGCGGCGGATCTGTATACGCAATCGGCTTTGCAAAGGGGATGAGCAATGAGGGGTATCATTTTTCTGTTAGCTGTCTTTTCTGCGTGCAGCGTGTGGGCGGATGGCTTCACGGTTAAATGCGGTGGCTACACTATGGTTGCAAACCAGGGCGAGTTATCGACAATCAACGGTGAAAGAGTTACCTCTCAAAAAATCACCGAACTGGGTACCAATGGTTTGAAAGTAGACATGGGGATTATGCCTGCCAAAGACGGTAACAACTACGGCTTTGAATACATTCGTCGCCCTGGTACCGAAACGCGATTCCTGAATGTGCAACTGCTGCAGAACAGCATGGACGCGCCGAAAATCATCGGATCTTTCCCGTGTAAAAAAGTAGCCGGCTAAACCTAAAGCCATTATTTAACAGACCCGCCACTCGGCGGGTTTTTTGCTTTCTGGAGCCTACTAAATGGCAGTATCTGACCAGACCCGCAGCGGCGACCTTGCCGAAACATTCAAATCTGAACGGGAAACAACAAAGAACCAGATCCGTGTCGCCTTGCCTGGCATTGTTCAGTCATTCGATCCCGACGCGGTGACGGCGGTTGTGCAGCCAGCTATCCGTTCGGTTGAAAAGGATAACGACGGTAACCGCATTACCAAAAATTACCCGTTGCTGGTGGATGTGCCAGTGGTATTTCCGCGCGGTGGAGGCTGTACGTTGACTTTTCCGGTTAAAGCCGGGGATGAATGCCTGGTGATTTTCGCCGACCGCTGCATCGATTTCTGGTGGCAGAACGGCGGGGTGCAGGAGCCTGTCGACGACCGGGTGCATGATTTATCGGATGCTTTCTGTATCGTCGGGCCGCAGTCTCAGGCGCAGAAAATAAGCGGAATAAGCACCAGTGGCGCGCAGCTGCGTACTGATGATGGCGCTGCGTTTGTGGAAGTGGCCGCAGGCCATAATATCACGGTTAAAACTCCCGGCGCGTTGACGGCGACAGCAGAAGGAGGAACCACGATCACATCACCCACCATCACGCTAAACGGCAACGTGACAATAAACGGGAATCTCTCTCAGGGGATGGGCGAAAGCGGCGGCACCGCGACGATGCTTGGCCCTGTCACGGTGACTAACGATGTAAAAGCTGGTGGTAAGAGCCTGATGACGCACACGCACGGCGGAGTACAGACCGGCGGCGGTAACACAGGAGCGCCTAACTGATGCGATACAGACGTGAAGACGCCGATGGCGATTACACCTTTGGCAGCGGCGATGATACCTGGCTGATTAACTCACCGGAGGCCGTGGCGCAGGCGGTAAAAACGCGATTCGAATTGTGGTATGGGCAATGGTTTCTTGACACCACTGAGGGGACTCCGTGGATCCAGTCCGTACTCGGTAAGCAGAAGCCGGAAACCTACAACCTGGCGATCCGTAAGCGCATCCTCGAAACGCGGGGCGTTAAATCAATCCTCTCTTTCAATACGACGGTGGATACCACGACCCGACGTGTCATGTTTTCCGCTGAAATCGACACTCTTTATGGAATAACGACTGTTACATCGGAGGCGTAATGGCTCTGAACCTTGATTCTCTCGGTTTATCTGCAAAGGTAACCGCGGAGGGGATCAGTGCGCCTGATTATCAGACGATACTCAGCACCCTGATTAGCTATTTTCAGCAGATTTATGGCAGTGATGCCTACCTCGAACCGGACAGCAAAGACGGCCAGATGGTCGCTCTGGTGGCTCTGGCCATTCACGATGCCAACAACACGGCCATTTCTGTTTACCGGTCATTTTCTCCGTCGACGGCGCTGGACGATGCATTAACCAGTAACGTCAAAATTAACGGCATCACTCGCCGTGCTGCGACAAACTCTACGGTCGATGAGCTGATTGAAGGCGAAGCCGGAACGTTGATCACAAACGGGTCTGTGAAAGATGCCAACGGTATCATCTGGAATCTTCCTGCTCAGGTGACAATTGGTATTGATGGGACGGTTATTGCTACAGCGACGTGTTCTGTTGCTGGTGCTGTGGCGGCCCCTGCCGGGTCAGTCAATAAGATAAACACCCCGACACGTGGCTGGGTATCAGTAACTAACCCTCAAGCGGCTACCGTTGGCGTTGCTGCCGAAACAAATGCTGAATTGCGTGTCCGGCAATCACAGAGCGTTGCTTTACCATCTCTGACGCCGTTTGAGGCGGTAGATGGTGCGATAGCAAATATCAGCGGCGTAACGCGACACAAGCTGTATGAGAACGATACAGATACCACTGATGCAAATGGCCTGCCGCCGCACTCAATCGCGGCCATTGTAGATGGTGGTGATGCGACAGTCATTGCGAACAGCATTCGTGGTGTGAAAGGGCAGGGCGTAACACCCTACGGTAGTACGGTGATTGTTGTGCCTGATAAGTACGGAAACCCTCACCCGGTAGGTTTTTCAAGGCCGGTCGATGTACCCATTTACGTCAAAATCACTATCGAGCCCCTTACGGGTTACACATCCCAGGTCGGCGAAGAGATAAAGGCGGCTGTATCTGCCTACATTAACTCTCTGGCAATCGGCGCCAGCGTTCTTCTCAGTCGCGTTTACTCACCGGCTAACCTTGGTGTTGTCAGTGGAGGTAATGCCAGGTATTACGACATTACCGAGTTGCTGATCGGGACGTCTGCCGGTGGCGTAGCCGCGGCAAACGTGGATATTGCCTTTGACCAGTCAGCATCCTGCGCCGTCAGCAATATTAATCTGGTGGTCTCATGAGCAGATACACTGACCGCATAACAAACTACCACGCCGGTAAACCAAAGTTCTTTGCCCACGTCGACCTGTCCACCAGGCCACTGAGTGATGTTTCCGATGCCATGTCACGGCTAATACCCGATTTTGACATTGATACCGCCGTAGGCGTGCAACTCGACGTTGTGGGCGAATGGGTTGGTCGTTCCCGTCGCGTGGATACACCGGTAACCGGGATTTATTTTTCGTGGGACACCGAACGGGTTGGCTGGGACCAGGGGATTTGGCAGGGACAATATGACCCAAACGACGGTTTTATCGATCTAAGCGATGAAATATATCGGCTAATGCTGAAGGTGAAAGTGGCGATAAACAACTGGGATGGTCAGAACGATTCGCTGCCTTCAATTCTTGATGCCGCCCTTGCCGGGTCCGGGATCCGCATGGCTATTGTCGACAACCAGGATATGTCGATTTCTATCTGGATACTCGGTGACCCATCGGTAGCCCTAAGTGAAATAGACCGGTTAATTCTGGATAGCGCCGTCAATAAAGGCCCCTTTATCGCATTACCGGCAGGTTACGTACCATCGCGCTATAACATTAACCCGATTGACCAGGTTAACAGCGAGCTATGGTGGGCGATTCAAAACGGTTATATGACGGTTAAGGCCGCCGGAGTTCGTGTCCGTGAAATAGAGACCGTCAGTGATGGTTATCAGTTTTTTGGCTTCGATATCGAAAATGACTATATCGCTGGTTTCGACCGCGGGTCATGGGGAGAGAGATTTTAATGGCGACTAACGATTTTAAGCCCTTCGCTACTGGTAGTGGGGCAAACGTATTATCTCAGGCCAGGGATGTTTTATAACAAGGCAGACGGGCTATTTTACGATGATAAAGAATATTCAAAAATAAATAGCAAGAATTAAGTCACTAAATTACCAGAAAGCAAACTGACCTTATGGTCGGTTTTTTATTGGGGCTACCATGAGTGAATACGATACCGGCAATCCTGTGCCGTCTGCATCCATGCCTGATGCATGGGATAATATGCAGTCTATTGACAAGTTCGTTAATAGCAGTGATGAAACCATTACCACACGCACAGGCAAACAGTTAGATACTTTGCATGGCGTTAATGTTAAAGCGGACAACCAGCTAACGCAGCAGCAAGCAGACTTTGAAACATCGCAAGAAGAAAGGGATGCTGTAGTTGAGGAAACCAGGCAAAACCTGATCCCTCTGAGCAAGCAATACATGACGCTTGCTGATGCACAGGCAGATATTGCTAATATCCCTGCGGGAAGTGCCACTTATTACCGCAGCCCGGATGATAGCGCGCTGGCTATTGAGGTAATCAATAACGCCGGGACGTTACAACCTACCGGACGAAAAATGCCATCCATGGACAGCATCATTTCGGCTTTGGGTGTGTACTTCGACGGTAGCAACCCAGACCTGCTGATTGGCTTTAAAGACGTGGATAACAAAGTTTTCGCGGCATGGGACCTGTCGGGAAAATATATTGGGGATCTGGAGTATGCGTCATTTGATGAGACGGGACGGATGATTGCAGATCTGGCAGTGCTGGGTGATATGCAGATAAGCCAGGCGTATCAGAACCCGGATGTAGCTATGTATATCCTCGATGATGATGGGCTTGTGCTGCTGGAGGTCCCATTCGTCGAGTCGCAGAGCGACGTCAACGAGGAAATAGAGGCAATCAATACCAGGCTGGATGTGTTTGTTCGTGATGACGGCATTTTAAAGTCGGAGTTTTACGGCCTCAATTTCATGTCGGAGACACGTCGCGCATTGATGATGGCAGAAGCTAAGGAGGGGCAATTTGTCATCAATATCATTGGGAACTCGTGGGTAGCTAACGAGTGGAACCTTCCGCGTCGTTTAACTCAGGTCCTGCAAGACCGATTCGGTGATGCAGGCGCCGGATTTGCTGGTTACAACCGTAACTTTGCCCATCCAGGACGTGCATTTCTAGCGATTAAATCGGGAACGTGGACTGAGGAGACTGTTACGACACCTACAGCCACAAACTTCGGCCCGGCTGGCTCACAGGGGATCACCTCTACCGCAGGTGCCTCTATGGCATTCCAGTCTCTTACTGGTGATACCTCAGCGGCTATCTACCACAATGGCAGCTCCAGCGTCAGCCCTGTAATCAAAATCAAGTACAAGGACAATGTCACGGGCGACCGGACTGCTGAAACACAGGTTACCCTTTCTGGTACGGGTGTAGTCAGAACTGAGTTGCCCGTACCGCCTGTGACAGGAAACTGGACGGCTACGCTGACGCTCGTTTCAGGAACACTGGCGTTCTGTGGCATCGAGCTGAAAAAAAGTACCCCGGGTGTTCGTGTCAATAAATTAGGTACTGGCGGCTCTACCTGGCGGCAATGGACAACCCTGAACCGTGCCGGGTGGGTGCAGGGCATCACGCCGCTGGCGGCAAACCTGAATATCCTGCTGGAGTCCGTCAACGGCGCGTACAGCTACGATGCCGACTACGAGGCGACCTATACAACGGAAATGGCATCACGCGTGAGGTCAGCCTCTGCCTTCAGCGACGTTCTGGTTATCTCGCCACCACAAACACTGGGCACACCAACCTACTCGTTACGCGACTTCGCATACAAGCTGAGAGGTATCGCTGGCTCTATTCAGGCAGGGCATATCGATCTGCAACAGGTTTTCGGACAAAACATCGCAGAGTATACGGACAATGGGAAGCGCTACATCCTGTCATCAGATGTAAACCATCCAACATATCCCGCCGGGCAATGCGTTATTACTGAAACTGTACTCCGCGCCATCCTTTCTGCTTTTTAAGGTACTTTTATGACAACTATTTTTCAGGCACCAGTTCCAAGCAATAACCCAGCGCTGCAGTATGCGGTGCCAGATAACCTCTTGAAAGGGTACGGGACGAAAGAGGGGACTACTGATGGGGTATATCTGTTCCGCCTCGATGACAAACGATCGTTTCCTCTACAGGCCGCGCCGACGAGCAATGCTGAAGGCGCAATCGTGAATCTGGCTGATAGTGTTAGCGCGCAGGCATCCCTTGGTGGCGACGTGTCTGCATTCGTGTGGAACGGAACACGTAAATCACTGGCGATGAACAGTAAAAGCGCACCGCGTTACCTGCAGAGCGCCAGTAACTTTATGGCCCGATTTGATGCCACCACCCACCCGTCGAAACTCCAGTATTTTGCGCTTGGAATGTACGTGCGTATTCCGTCAGCTGATGATTTTGTCGCGGTCAGTACCTACTACTCAGGTATCTGCGGGACGGCGGAATCCCTGACACCGGCAAACGAGTTTGGCGGAATTGCTTTCACTAACGTTAACGGCACAAAGGCGATCAATGCCATTCGCGGGACTGACGGCGGCGCGCTGCGCACAGCAGCTGTCCCGGCGACTAATTTCCTCGGCAAAGTGTGCCTGGTCGTCGTCTACCGGGACGCCGCAGGGATGCACCTCTATGTCGAGGCAACCGACGGGACAAAGGCTTCTGCGATGACCGCGATTGCGAATGTCCCTGTTTTGACAACGACCATGACCAGCCGGAGCCTGAAATTCGGCGTTACTGGTTTTTACTCCGGTAGCCTCGTCTATAAACATGAGTTTTTTGGCGGCTGGTTAATCGACCTGGAAACTATCACCGTTTCTGATATCCCTGCGTTTGCATCTGCCGACCTGGCCAGACAGATCGCCAGAGGGTGGATGACAAGCTAAAAACCATTGTGTGTTAATTTGTTGTCTGCCTGAAATGATTTTATCTGTCAGCCAACTATTGATCTGCCACTCACTTAAAACTACTGTATATAAAAACAGTATTTATCGGAGGGCAGATCATGCTTAGGCAGTCAGACATCGCCGCGGCTTTCCGCGAGTCCATTTTGCGCAGTTCCAAGGGGTTCCAGTACCTTCACACCCGCGACTTCGTTACTGCGCTTCGCCGGCGCGGCATTCATTTTACCGAGGTGGAGGCTAACGCCTGGATCGCTCGCGAGCAGACGTATTTTGTCGATAAGACGCCTGACCATAGCGAAAACAGGCTGTGGATGATGGCCAACATGGGGAGGGTGATCTAATGGGCTTTCCTTCGCCGGCGTCAGACTACGTTGAGCAGCGTCTGTCTGTTAACTCGATCTGCAATGTAGGCCCAAACACGCTAGTTTTCGAGCGTTCTGGTGGTTACGTTGTACTGGATATCTCCCTGAAGCCAAAGCAGGGTAGTCAGGTTCTGATCCAGCACGGCGGCGGGACGGAGCTTGCCACGCTGAGAGGGCGGTCGCTGATAACCGAAGATGGCGAAGCAATTGAAGGTGAGGCCTTGGATGATGTCACTGTCGCAGGCGTCGTGACGCACATCATTTGTGATGTGCGAAGCGATAGCCTGGCGGTTTAACAATGAAAGAGTGGTGCGCACCGTAACTACAACAAGTATGTCCGCAGTTATGGTGCGATACCTTGCGGGTTGAGTAAACGGCCAGTGTTCATTTCTGGATATCTGCTCGCAGATCTTGGCATCTAAGGAGGTAGCGCAGATGGAACCTGACCCTGGAAGAGTTCGCGTAATGGCTTACTGGACTGCACGACCATCGATGTAATCAGCCCACCACTGCATCATCTACCTGCGCTTATCGAGATACTGAGCATGGTTGTAAATCCCGCGCACAGATCCGCCGTTGGCATGTGCCAGTTGCACTTCAATGGCGTCGGCAGGCCATTCGTGCTCGTTCATAATCGTGCTGAATTCATGCCTGAATCCGTGACCGCTTTCCAGACCTTCATAGCCGATTTGTTTGATCACAAGCAATACCGCGTTCTCGCAGATTGGCTTCTTCTTATCGTTGAGCCAATTAGCGGCGTTTATTTCAGCTGGGACACTGACGGGCTCGGATATGACCAGGGCATCTGGCAAGGGCCATATGATCCTGATTCTGGCTATACGACGCTAAGCGATGAGACGTACCGCATCATTCTGAAAGCGAAGATTGCGATTAATAACTGGGACGGGCGGAACGACTCGCTGCCACCAATTCTGGACGCTGCAACTGCTGGCTCTGGCCTGAAGATGCAGATCGTCGACAACCAGGACATGACGATATCGGTCTGGGTGTTCCCTGAGACTGATATTTCTGATGTGTCTCTCGAACTGATCGCCGCTATCAAACAGGGCTATCTCACCGTTAAATCAGCTGGCGTATGGGCCGGTGATGTTGAAACGCCTTCGGTAGAAACACCGTCAGAAGGCTCTAAATTCTTTGGGTTTGATATGGATAACGAATACATCGGCGGGTTCGATGTTGGAGCATGGGGGACAATACTCTAATGGCAATAAACAACTTTAAACCTTTCGCGCTTGATCCGAACGCTAACGTCACCTCACAAGCTGACTGGGAAGCACTTCCGGCTCTGCTTTCAGGGTTTACGGCAGGTAAAGCATCCAGCGCACAGGTCAACAAAGCTATTCGGCAAGCCAGCTTTATCGCGGCAGCGTTGGCGCAGTACACCGCCAACAAAAGCGGGCTGGATGTGCTTGATGATGGAGACCTGAACGGGTTTATATCCAAAATGGGGACCGCTTTCGGGAAGGATTTCCAGGCCCTTGATGCCACGCTGACGGCATTAGCTGGGCTGGAAACCGGTGCAAATAAACTCCCGTATTTCACTGGAAATGATACAGCTGCGCAGACTGATTTGACTTCTGTTGGCCGTGACATTATCGGGAAAAAGACTATTGCTGACATTCTCACATACCTTGGTTTGGGAGAAACGATAAATAGAGCCTCCAGAGCTATGCAGAAATCGGCTAATGGATCTGATATTTCTGATGTATCAGCCTTCCGAAATGCGCTCCAGTTAGGGACCGCTGCAACACGAGATGTTGGAGCAGATAATGCCTCGAAGTTACTGGATTTAGACAGCTTCAGGTCAATGATGTCAGGGAATGGCTACATCTACATTCCATGCATTGCGACGACAGGAAACCCGGTGAAACTTATGTTGCAGTGGGGAATGGTGGCAACACAAAAGGGAACTGATGCTGTATATGCCTTACCATTTGCTTTTCCCTATGCAGGCTTATTTGCGACCGGAAACCGTGGAACATCTGGCTACAATGCCGCGATGAATGTGCGTATTACCAGCAGAACGCATATCAATATTCAGAACTGGTCGCCATCCGGAGAGGGCACCGAAGATTGTTGTTTTATCGCGCTGGGGTATTAAGAATGAATAAATTTTATAAAGGCTCTTTCTATCCGGAAGCACTAAAAGAGGTATATATCAGCGCCGGTTCATGGCCTGAAAATGGCGCTGATGTTGATGATGAAACAATGGCAATTTACACAGGCGTAGCGCCAGAAGGCAAAACGCTGGGGGCTGATAAAAATGGTAATCCTGCGTGGATTGATATCCCGCCACTCTCCGCTGAACAACAGATTATTCAGGCTGAACAGAAAAGAACGGTATTGCGTTCTATGGCTGATAAGGAAATAGTCTGGAGACAGGATGCTTTTGATGCGGAAATCGCGACGGTAGAAGAAACCGCCGCGTTATCTGAATGGAAAAAATACCGGGTCTTGCTGATGCGCGTTGATACATCAAATCCCGTCTGGCCTACGCCTCCGGGGGAGCAGGCCAATTGATATCCGGCGCGGTGCTGGTATCAGTTACCGTCACCGCGTCAATGTAATCCAGCACGACGTTAAGCCGGGTGGTTTCTGTCTGCGTCAGTTTTCGCCCGGCCTGCAATTTCAGTTGAATCAGATTAATGGAAGCCATTGCAGTATCAATCAGTGACTGTCGCTGTGTTTCTGCCGCGCCTACTGCGGCGCTATGCTGTGCCTCAGTATCTGTCACCCATTTCTCACCATCCCATTCATCGTATGGCGTTAACGGGGCGACAGTGGTTGTGTTTTCAGGGTAATCCCCCGGAGTGGTGATTTCTGCTGCCTCACGGGTTTCTGTGTTATAGACTGTCTCACCCCGATGGTCCGGCACGTACTCCCACGCGGTCAGGTCGGCTGTGCGGCAAATTGCATAACCAGCCCGCCTTTCCCCGGGGGCATCAGTGCATGAATGTGCAGGAAGGCCAACGCCCACAGCCAGATATTCGGTTGACGTGCAAAGGTATTCCCGCGTCTTATTATCGTAGCTGTGGACAACAACCTCTCCTGCAACTGTTGCCAGCCGCGATTCATTCAGCACCGCTGTAGTCATGGTTTTCTTGCTCATCATGCAGCCCTTACGATGTAGTTAAATGCAATGTTACGTGGCCTTGCATAACCCAGATACTGAATCCCCCAGGCTCCCACTGGAACGGGGTTCCAGATATGTTCTGTAGGTATACTTTTCGCTCTGAGAATATCTGAATTGGTTTCAGTTTTATCCCATCCCAGCAGGGCAATGTCGTTTACCGAAAACTGCACCACGCTGTCGGGTGATATATTGGCTTCCTGAACCAGATAAGAGCCTTTTTGCCACGACAACAACGTCCGGCTACTGTCCACTCCGCGCCCGTCATCCCAGCCACGAATAAATTCACCACGTAAATCAGGCAATATATTTGTCGGGTAAGCCTTTGCCAGTTCCGGGTATTCTTCAGCAGAAAATGCCGCCCCGTTGCATTTCAGCCAGCCTGTTGGCAGTGTGGCTGAAGGCCACGGAACAGGCACACCAACGGGTAATACAGAGCCTTCTCCCAAACCAACGTTTATGAAAATGCAGAGATAACGGGCAAGTGGCATCATCTCCGGTTTTTATTCAGGGGGATGCTCATGCTTATTGGCTATGTACGCGTGTCAACAAATGTAAGCGTCGTCTCAGCACCGTCTGGCAGATCCTGAAATTCCTGAGAGAATAGTGGACACCAAATATGGTGGACGCAATCCATGAAATCATTAACCGCAGTGCGTAAAAAAAGCCCTAATTATCCCG
>SKEV01000213.1_pt1 | contig 42236 bp, 40 predicted proteins | sample 4819531 | NCBI WGS metagenome assembly SKEV01 (sample SAMN11008800, study PRJNA524170) | human gut metagenome | biome: Human fecal sample; material: Feces; isolation source: fecal sample from pouch patient p9, p28 | host: Homo sapiens | place: Israel: Tel-Aviv | collected 2016-08-01 | reverse complement strand
CAATACGCGGATCGGCGGTGAACACGCCATCGACGTCGGTGTAGATCTCGCATACGTCGGCGTCCAGCGCCACGGCCAAAGCCACTGCGGAGGTATCGGATCCGCCTCGGCCGAGCGTGGTGGCGTCGCCACCCTCGTTCACGCCTTGGAAGCCGGCCACAATGGCCACGGAACCCTTGTCGAGCGCACGACGCACGCGTTCAGGCTTCACGGCCTTGATATGCGCAGTACCGAACTGGGCATCGGTCATGAAACCAGCCTGGGAGCCGGTGAAGGAGTAGGCGTGAGAGCCGGCCGCATGAATTGCCATTGCGAGCAAACTCATCGAAATACGCTCGCCTGCGGTCATCAGCATATCCATCTCGCGTGCCGGCGGGTTGGAGTCGATGCTGAGCGCCTGATCGATCAGGTCGTCGGTGGTGTCTCCCATTGCGGAGACCACCACGGCCACGTCATTGCCGGCGTTCTTCGTTTCGATGATGCGTCGGGCCACGCGCTTGATCGATTCTGGGTCGGCTACGGAAGAGCCGCCAAATTTCTGCACGATGAGAGCCACAACTTATCCAATCTTCTTCAATGTGTTGCCTGCCGACCATTCTAGGCAGGCTGGTCGATTATAGGAAAAAATCGATTTGTCAAGCCCCTGCACGCCCAACATACGGAACAGTATACGGAATCCCTGCAAATCCTCCGCGCGTTTTTTCGTACATACGTTCCGCACGGGTCTTCCATAATCGCCGCGCAACGTTTGCACGATCGTTAGCATATGCCGGCAATGCAACGAATGTGGCAAATGCAACGAAGGCAATGTCAGACGACCGCGCGACGCCCGGCCAACGCACGTCCGAGCGTGATTTCGTCGGCATATTCGAGGTCACCACCGACCGGCAGACCGCTCGCCAAGCGCGTGACCGTGATGTCGGTTTGCGAAAGCAGCTGCGAAAGGAAGCTGGTGGTCGCCTCACCTTCCACATTCGGATTGAGCGCGAGAATCACTTCGGTGACTTCGCTGTCTTTAAGTCGTTCGATGAGTTTGGCGATGTTGAGGTCGCTGGGCTGCACGTTGGCCATCGGATTGATGACGCCGCCGAGCACGTGGTATAGGCCGCGATATTCGCGTGTGCGTTCGATGCTCATCACGTCTTTCGGTTCTTCGACCACGCAGATCACGCTATGATCACGGCGCGGATCGACGCAGATCGGGCATGGGCTGGTTTCGCACACGTTGCCGCAAATGTCGCAGAATCGTATTTTTTCCTTGACTTCGGTGATGGCGTCGACCAGGGTCTGTGCTTCCTCGTCGGATGCGTTGAGCAGGTAAAAGGCGATGCGTTGCGCACCTTTCGGCCCGATGCCGGGCAGGTGCGCGAATGCGTCGATCAGTCGTTGGATGGCGCCGTCATAGGCCAGTGCCATGGTTCACCTTTCCTTGGTTTCCGTAAGATTCGCGATTGTTTCCGTAAGATTCGCGATTGTGCCGTTAATCGTCGAGATTCTTCTTTTGCTGCATGTTGCGCGGGTTTTTGGCATCGTCGGGGCCGAAATCCTCGACTTTTTTCACTTCGAATAGTCGTGTCAGATCGTCAACGCTTAACGCGTTGGACGCTCCGATCGATTCGTCGCTCATGGAATATTCGTCATCTTCTGCGGCGACCTGCGGCGTCGGCTGCGCAGGAGCTGAGAACTGTTGGTTCCATGGATCGGCGTTCGGCTGGTTGTGCGGAGATGCCGCTTCCTGCCGAGGTGCGCGATGCTGGTGATTGGCATGCTTAGGGGCCGTTTCAGGTTCCGCTGGTACGGGCATGGGGTCCGCCGGCCCTGCCTGAACTGGCATGGGGGCACCCCAAGGATCGTCGTCCTCCGACGGTTGCTGCGGCACCGGCGCTGGTGCGGTCCAAGGGTCGACATTATCGCTGGTATCAGGAACGGCCACATGTTTCGTGTGTTGTTCCGGCGCTTTCACGTCGTTGACGCCGCTTGCGATTACCGATTGCGGTTGCACCTGTTGCGCTGGCACGGCCCATGGATCGTCATCCAGTTGCGATGGGGCTACTGCGGCCTGTTGTGAGACCGCCCACGGATCGTTTTCAGCGGTTGCGTCCGCAACGGCTCGATGACCCTCCTCATCGTTAGAATCCCCTGCATTACCACCATCCTCGGCCTTCTGCGCGCCCTCGACCGCCGGCTCTTTGCCGGAAGATTCAAGACTTGCGGCGGTGCCAAGATTCGCGGTCAGCAGTGTTGCGGATTTGAGTCGCTCCTGCGCCAGCTGCACGTTGATCTTGCTTTGCTCTTCCGGGCTAAGCTTGCTCCACGGCACCGATTCGGAACCGTCCGCCAGCTTTTTGGCGGGGGCAAGCGTGACATTCGGGCCGAACATCTTATGCACTTCGGCGCGGACGATTTTCACCACTTCGGTGGTTCCATCCACCGACTCCTTCGCCACGCCCTTGGCGAACGCATATTTGCTGAGCGCCTTGTCGAATTTGATCCACAAACTGTCGCCTCGCAACAGCACACGAGGCACTTTTTCGCGGTTCACATAACCGCGCACATCCTCAGGAAGCGCGGCCACCAAAGCATCCCACTTCTGGTCGGGGGTGCGGTCGTCATGTACCGGAGCAGGTGCGGGAGTTGCCACAGACGCCGGAGTTGCGGCAGGCGCAGCGGCTGCAACGGAAGACGTCGCATTCATCGCCTGCTGAACATCCGCAAGCATGGAAGCCACACCGGAAGCGACGGCGTCAGCGGGATTCATCGGCGCCGCAGACGGCTGCACAGCCGGTTTCACAGGCTCGGAAGGAGCATCAATTGCCGACGCGGAATCCTGTGGTCGAACACCGGCGGCATCTCTCGTCGTACGGCGACGCGAGCCGGCCATAGATCCACGCAGCGATTCTGCAGCGGCGGAAGCCCCGGAATCGCCAGCAAAATCAGGCATACCGGAAGATGACGCAACGGCAGCCACCCCTTCCTCACGCCCGGCCAGCAAGCGTGCGGCAAGCAATTCCAGTCGCATGCGCGGCGAAATCGCACCAGTCATATTGGCAAGCGTCGCATTGATCGTGTCAGCCATCTGCGTCAACGCAGATAATCCCAAAGCGGAAGCCTGACGACGCAAATCATCCATGTTCTCGGCGGCCGCATCGTCGGAAAGCACGCTTTCCGCGCGCGTTCCACCCAACGTGAGCACCAGCAAATCGCGCACGCGGGCAAGCAAATCCTCAACGAATCGACGGGGATCGAAACCGCCGACCACAACCTTCTGAATCACGCCATACAGTGCTTCGCCATTTTTGTCGGCAACGGCGTCGATGGCCTCGCTAATCAGAGCGTCAGGCGTGAAACCGAGCAACGCAACCGCGGAATCGTATGCGATGCTGCCGTCAACCGCACCAACCATGAGCTGGTCAAGTACGGAAAGTGTGTCTCGCACGGAACCGCCGCCGGCACGCATGGCAAGACGCAGCACGCCTGGCTCGGCCTCGATATGCTCGTCTTCGCAGATCTGCTCGAGGTACGGGCCCATAACCTCCTTTGGTACCAGGCGGAACGGGTAATGGTGGGTGCGCGAGCGGATGGTGCCGATCACCTTGTCTGGTTCGGTGGTGGCGAAGATGAACATCACATGCTCCGGCGGCTCCTCTACGATTTTCAGCAGCGCGTTGAAGCCTTGTGGCGTGACCATATGGGCCTCGTCGAGAATGAAGATCTTGTAGCGGTCGCGGGCCGGCGCGAAACCAGCGCGCTCACGCAGCTCACGGGCGTCGTCCACGCCGTTATGCGAGGCCGCGTCGATTTCCACCACATCGATGGAACCAGGGCCGCCCGTGGCGAGATCCTTGCAGCTTTCACATTCGCCGCACGGATGCGAGGTCGGACCTTTCGCACAGTTGACGCATCGCGCAAGAATGCGAGCGGAACTGGTTTTGCCACAACCGCGCGGGCCGGAGAACAGGTAGGCATGCGTGAGCTTGTTCTCGTCGAGCGCGCGCATCAGCGGAACCGTGACCTGGTCCTGACCGATCACGCCGTCGAACGTGTCGGGACGATACCTTCTATAGAGTGCCAGTGCCATCGCAATTCCTTCCGCAGTAGTGCCACTAGGCTACCGATTAATTACGACACGTTTTTTCGCAAAGACCGGCTGCACAGCCTGCCCGTAACAGTGCAGCGCGTGTCCCCGGGGACAAGCCTCGCAGCAACGTTTAAGCTGGGATTAACAACAGCGACACTACAGAATTGACATCATGTCAATTTCCGTTTTAGACTGAGGACAGTCAAGAAATTGACAGAGTGTCAACGTGTCGCACAGGTGAGGGACGCCACTCGAGCGAAGGAGAGAGCCATGGACGGACAGCACAACGCTTCCGCAACAACAGTCGGAGACGCACGCCGTGCGCAAATCGTGCGCGCAGCACGCGAAATCTGCCTGGAAAAGGGCTTTTCGAAAATAACAATTAGCGATATCGCGGGCCGCGTAGGCATGACCAGATCTCTCTTCTACCACTATTTCCAAGACAAAGACCAGGTCGCGGACGCCGTACTCGACGACGTTATCGACGAAGTGATCACGCAATTGGAACAGTGGAACGCCAATCGAGAGGTCGGCAACATCTCGAAAGCACTCGACGACGTGGTGCGGCTGACCCGCTCCCTCATCACCGATGAGGGCCCGTTCAGCCAACGTATGATCGAAGACGGCAACGCGGGACTGTACATCAAATTCATCGACCGCGTGGCCGATCGAATTGCGGAATACATCTGCAATTCGACAGTGCGCGATTTCGAGAAATTGCATGGCATGCCCATCACCAACGAGCATGAGACGTTCTATACGCTCATCATTGGCCTGATTTCTCTGATCAGACTGCACCCCGACATTGAAGACACCGTCATCAGACAGGTCGCAGCACAGACGCTGCACCTGAACGAATACATGTAAACACAGGCTGCATCGGCTTCATGGCGCTCAAATACAAGTGGGGCAAGATCGGCAAGTCCGAATGGTCCAAACGCTTCCCGTTCGCGCTCGTGGCCAATGTGCACGCACTACCGCGAGCGCTTCGCGTAGTAGGTGTCGATTTTGCCGGTGACCGGATCACGGTGATCACGCTTGATGGCTTCCAGCACTTTCTCTTCAGTGTTGGCGGCTTGGCTTTCCACCACGGCCGGCGGCACCAGCACACGCAAAGCACGGTCTTGAACTACGACCTTGACAGGCAGGCGACCAACATATTCACCGTCCGCCATCAAGACCGGCGGCTCATCGCCCTCTTGCGCGCGGGTGATTTCGATATCGCGCACACGCTTCCAGCCAAACACCTTGCATCCGAGGATCTTGCCGCTGTAGGCGCGCGCCACCGCATCCGCGCATTCGACGACATTGGGCACATGGTCGAGCCACACCAAGTCAAGCAAACCATCAGAGAACCGCGAATACGGCGAGATCTCAATACCTCCGCCGATATGCCGCGAATTGGCCAACGTGAGCAGCGGCGAGATAATGTCTTTCTCTTCCACCGTGCCATCGGCCAACGTGGCTTTGATGTGGTACCCATACTGCTTCATATGGGTCAATTCCACGAGCACGGCCGCGAAATAACGCAACGAACCGTTCGGCAAACGCGAGCGATTTGCACGGTCGTTGACGCTCGCATCCAAACCGCACGAGAGCATGCCCGCATAGAAGCGATTGACCGCCGGACGCAATGGCACATCCGAATCGCTGACCAGCTCATCACCGGTGCTGGAATCGACGGCATATCCACCCTGCAACGACGTGGCCAAGCCCATATCGACGTCAATATGCGTGCCGCGCACAATCGCGCCGACAATGCCATCGACAGCGGTTTGGACACGATTGACCGGCAATTCAAGTCCACGCGCGAAATCGTTGCCGGAACCAGTCGCCACTATGCCGAGCGGTTTGCCGGAGCAGCCCACGGCATTGGCACCGAGCGCGATCATGCCGTCACCGCCGACCACCACCAAGTAGTCATATTCGTTTCTACGGTTCCTGGCGTTCAGCAAAGAGCCTTCAAAACTCTCACCGGTCACATCGATAACGTTGAAGCCATGCTTGCGTCCGGCTTCCCGCAGCAGACCGATCACCTGATTGCCGACTTCGGTGCCCTTGCCTTTGTTCGACGTCGGATTGCCGACAACGGCAACGGTCGCATTCACATAGGACGTTTCGCTCATACTTCAGTACGATAATCGCGATTCGCGTCACACGCCACATGCGAACGGATTTCCAGACAGATGGCCACGTTTTGCGTGACGATTTTCTGCCATGCGATGCTTTTCCAGGCGATGCTCATTCGCAGGCAATCGGTCCCGCTCTCGACCACTTGCTGACGTGGGATACGAATGGCACTTGCGTACCGACCTGCGCTTCGACCAGCACATCCTCACCTTCTATCGTGCAGGATCCGATCGCCGCATTATTACCGGAAATGGTACGTTCCGCCACGTAACAGGGGTCGGCAGAGCCTCCATATAGCGCGTTGGCCGCCGCCACCGACGCTAGGTCGGCCGCATTCTGCGCGCGATGCAGGCAAAGCAACAGATTGCCTGCCGACGCAACCGCACTCAACATGATGGCCGCCACCGCGATCAGCGCCACACCGGATATGGTTCCCGAACCTTCATCGGATTCGCGAATCCAAGCAAACCAATGTTTCACAAAGCGTTTCACATCACCCGTTCCTTTCTGATTCGCGTCCATCGGATGCTCTCCAACAGTGTTTTCACGGCATGTTTCACATGTCGCGCTTGCGAGTTCCCGAAACCGAAGACCCACGTATAGCCCACACCCCGACATCCCCGCATCACGCAAATGCAAGGCACAGGCGCTAGAAGTAGCGGGTCGCTTTGCCTGTGACTCGTGTGGGAAGCATGCCGGTTGGGTCAGGTATCACAGGGCATTGCACCGTAACAGTGACGGAATCCGTGCCACGGTCGAACCGTACCGTCGCCGAATCGCCGGCAGCAGCCACAGCGGCAGCCCTTGCTTTCGATTCTCCGCCGGTGTCATCAACCGCGAAGGCCCGAGCACCGGCCGCGGCCGCATCCTGGCAGTTCATCGACACCACGGACGCGCGCCCTAAGCACAACACCAAAATCGCCACCGCCGCCACACAGGGGAGCACCACCGCGAACTCCGCGGTGGCCGCTCCCTCATCGGCATCATCGGCATGGCATTTCCACCATTGCCTCACCATGGATCACCCGACGCTGAGTGCTTTCTTGATGATGTTGGTCAGCAGCGTTTTGATGGCATCGGATTTCATGATGCCCACCAAGACGGCGGCGAATCCGGTGGCGGCAACCAGCACCACCGCATATTCGGCGGTGGCGGCACCTTCTTCCGGTTCGGCGGTCAGCGTGCGCATACGCGCATCCAACAGGCATATCGCCTTGTCGGCCCGTTCCCGCATGGCATACAGCCGTTGCCCCGCCCTGCCTATCAGGCCTGGCAAGCCATCGACATTGATTGGCGTTACGTTGTTCATGGCGTTCCTTTCGTTCGAACAACCCCGGCCGGACGGCCGAGTGCACCCAGTGTTGCGCACCATCACGCTTGCAGGAGCGTTTTTCCAAGGTTGTGGTCGGAGGATGTGAGTTATCCACACCCTCGGCGTGTCATCCACAGTTATCCACAGAACTCCGTGAATTATCGGCTCCCGACATCCCCGCTTTTCCGTTGTCGTTGCGCACATGCCGTCATTGCACAAACGACATGACGGATGGAATGATCCCAACCGCAACAAATGCGGGAAGAAAACACAATCCGGTCGGTAGCAACAAACGAACCGACAATTTCGCCGCAGCCTGTTCGATCTGCGCGCGCTCATCCCAATCCAATTGTTCGACGGCTGTTTCCAAACGTTCCACCGGAGAGGCGCCACTATGCCATGACGAAGCGAACGCATCGCGTACCACCGCAAGATCGCCGTCATCAGGCCACGCATCATCCCAGGAAACACCTTCGTTCAATTGCTCTCCGGCCGACCGCAGTCCCGCGCCGAATTCTCCTGCCGCAATATCTCCCACGGCAATCAGCGCACGGGGAATGGAAGATCCCTGTCTAATGGCGACGCTGAGCATCTCCAATATCAACGGCAGAGGAAGTTCCCGCATTCGCTCGGCGGGCGCAAGGTCGAAGGGCACGCGAACCGGCCTCCACTGCTTCAGCCATATCGCTTCGGCCGCGCACACCACCGCTGTCAGCATCCATAAGCCAGTCATCATATGGCTCCTTTCATGTCATCCTGCCGCATCAACGCACGTATCCAGATAAGTCCGAACGTGTAGCAACAGAGGGCAAATCCGAGACATGCCAAGCCTTTGACCCCTGAAACAAGGAAGACCAATGAGTGCACGCCCATACCTTCTCCCAAGAGCACAGTGAGCAGCGGCAACGCCATCAGGAGTTTCATCGTCGCTTTGGGCATGGCAAATGCGTTGGCACGCAAATCATCCAATAATCGTTGCCGTTTCAACGATTCAGCCACCGCCTGCAGGCATCGGCCGGTTTCACACCCGAGCGTCAGGCTCAGCCGGCAGGCCGCATACAGCTCGCCGCTCAGCCGTTCGACTTGGCCGGATTGCCCGCCTTGCCCAAATTGCTCTTTGAGTGGGCATCTGCTGCGGATCACCATAGTTATGCGCAGCCTGGTGAGTTCAGGCGTGGCGAACGGCATTCCTCCCAGTTCTTCGAATGCCTGCACCAACGTGACTCCACTGCGCACAGATGCCCGTAGGGACGCCACACATGCCACACATCCGATGGCGGGCAATGCGTTCGACGACACATTCAAATCGTCGATTCCTTCGGGTTTCAATCCCTGCTTCCCGCCATGTTCCTTACTCCATCGACCGCCCGCACACCCCGAACCATCCCTCGTTCGCTCACCTACATCGTACGTGTTTCGGCGTGGCCACAACCATACGGCCAGTCCGAACAATATCGCGGCGATAACGCCAAGACTTCCCATCCATCCACCTCGATTCAACGACTCCATGCACGTACGAAATCGGGCCACTGCTGCGAGGCCAGCATCTGGTTGCCGTTCCATCCGAACAGCAGGTTTCCACGCAGTTTGTCTTCCGCAAATTCGAGTCGCCCTATTTGTGTGATGCGCCGACGGCCTCCCATCCGACCCACGTGCAGCACCACGTCGAATGCGTCTTGCGCAAGCGCTGCGGTGGCCTGCGGATTCAACCCGGCAAGCAACCCCAATGCCACCAGTCGCGAAGGGACCGCTGCCACTTGGTTGGCATGCAAGGTGGTCATACCTCCGCGATGCCCGGAATTCAGCGCGCGCAACAGGTCCACGATTTCGCTACCTCGGCATTCGCCCACCACAATGCGATCCGGCCGCATTCGCAACGTCGCGCATATCAATTGCGATAGTCCTATGGCACCTTTGCCTTCCATGTTGGCGTCTCGCGTCACCAGCGACACGCGATTGTCATGGTCGAGCATGCCGAGTTCGCGCACCTCTTCCACAGTGATGATGCGCTCCCCAGGCGCACATCGCATAAGCATTGCCTTGAGCAGCGTGGTTTTGCCAGCTCCGGTGCCACCGGTCACAAGCACGCTGGCCTTGCGTTCCACAAATCCTTCCAGCAAAGGCATCCATTCGCTTGGAAACATGCCGTTTTTCGCCAAGGATTCCAGATTGGGCGCAACCGCGTCCGGCAATCGTATGCTGATGGCCGCGCCTTGTGGAACGAGCGGTGCGATAACCGCGTGCACGCGCACGCCTTCCACGGTGGAGGCGTCGGCTATCGGACATGCGTCGTCGAGTCTTCTGCCGAGCTGCGAGCACAGTCGTACGGCGAAATCGCGTATGGCTTGCGGGTTGGCGAATGGCGCACGCATTGCGTACTGCCGCATTCCTTGGCCGCGATCCACCCACACGGTGCCGTCGCAGGTCACCGCAATGTCGGTGACGCCCGGTTCGGATGCGATGTCGCTAAGCGGGCCGAGTTCCATGGTTAACGCTCTTTTCTTCCAATGCCTCCTGAATGAGATCAGCCAGCGTTGCGATGGCTTTTGCATTCGCACGATTGGGTTTGCGCAGTCCGAGCCCTTCCAACAGTTCGCTACAGAGTTTGGCGTCCGTTGTGATGACCGCGACGATATCGCAGTCGAGATATTCCGCCGCTTCCTCGGTCGCCGTCATACCATGGTCGCGTATGGTTCCGCGCGGTTGCATGCCTACAAAAAACTCCCGTTCCTGCGTTGCGACATCGTGTTCCCCGATTGGATCGCTTGGATTGCGTTGCGATTGCATGTTCGCTTTGGCACGGGCAAGGCCAAGTACCGTCATTTCGACCACGTTGATGCGGATGGCCTGTCGTAGTTCCGTCAGATCTTGCAGTCCGTTCCCTTGCCCCACGTCTACGATGACCGCGCTTCGTACCTGCGATAGCGCGCGAATGCACGCCTGTACTTCCCAGAATTGCGGATTTTCGGTTTTCCAAGGATCGCAGGACAGCAGTGGCACGCCATCCCAGACTGGCAGCTCCCGCAGCAACGCCTTGCCGTCGATGGTGCCAAGCGGTGCGCTGATTTCCCCAAGTCGCGAGCCGTCTTCGTTCTCCACGCCGAGAAGCACGTCAAGACCTCCGCCTTGCAGATCGGCATCGACAAGCACGCATTTGAACCCACGCTCGTTCAGCTCACGAGCCAAGATGGCCGCCAGAGTGCTCGCTCCCACTCCCGCCACCACGGAGTCAACGATCACCACATTGCTCACATCGCAGCGTTGTTCTCGCACCGCATGGCTACGCTCGGCAACCATGCCGTACGTTCCAGATACCGCACCGACCGGTGTCGCTCCCTGGAGTAATCCAGGCGGCGTATAGAACCGTTGCGGAGAGACGGTTCTGCGCTGCTCCGGAGGCGCCGTTCTCGATGTGGCCGAGCTCGCGACCGGCATCAGTCCACCCGACGGCAGCGGTACCGGAGGCATATTAGGAAAAGATGTTGCACTACTCATACCGTCGATTGAAAAGTCTCGATGCATACCATCGCAAGCCGAACCGACCCTGTGGTCGGAGGACGTTAGTTATCCACAACCACGGCGTGTCATCCACAGCTATCCACAGGGCATCAAATATCCACGTCTGCCCCCGGAAAACGGGACGGACGCCTGCCAGCACGCCTCAAAACAAAAAAGGAAGACCCGCCGAAGCGGGCCTTCCTTGCAAGAACCTTGAGAGCAGAATCTCTGCACAACAACATCGTCGTAACGGTAAGTCTATCCAATGCCCGTCCAACGTAACGACCTATCTTGGCCATACATTCTTTGTGGGCTCTGCTCTTAAGTTGTTCTTGTTACTTTGTAATTATGCTCAGCAATCCGGCAATCGCAAACCGAAACCGGCTGATGTTCCCTATTTATCGCAACTGTTGCTTTGCGATCGCAAGAATCACGAAAAAGTTTCATCATGTGCGAAATGCCCGGTGTGTTTGTTTGATTGCGTGCGTTTGCAGCAAAAATGCGGCGTGTCGACGCTTTATTTTGCATAATGAACGAACGAATGTTAACTCCTGTTAAATTTTGACACTTTTGGCGGCATTTCCAACTGCTTAAGGATAAAGTAGGAAAGTATGGCACAGATTTTTGACGCACCCTCGAAGGCGATCTTGCGCAGCCAGATAGCTGAGCATATCGCCGAGACCGATAAAAACGACAAGCGTGAGCTTCAGGCCGGCGAAGAGCCGTTGCCGAACGACCGCTTCTTCGACCGCGAGTTGAGCTGGCTGAAGTTCAACAAGCGCGTCCTCGAACTCGCTCAGGACGAGGACCTGCCGATCATCGAACGCGCAAGCTTCGCCGCGATCTTCGCGAACAACCTCGACGAGTTCTTCATGGTTCGCGTCGCAGGCCTGAAGCGCCGCATCGACACCGGCATCGCCGTGACGGCAGCCTCCGGATTGAGCCCAAGGCAGCAGCTGCGCGCCATCAGCGAGCAAGCGCACCGCCTACAGGACGAGCACGCGCACTACATGATCGATCACATTCTTCCCGACCTGGCGAAGGAACAGATCGTGCTTCTGAGCTGGGACAAGCTCACCGCAGCCGAGCAGGAGCGCCTGTCTCGCTACTACCGTCAGCAGGTATTCCCTGTTCTGACACCGCTCGCCGTGGACCCGGCCCATCCGTTCCCGTACATTTCCGGCGGTTCCATCAACCTCGCCGTGCTCGTGGAGAATCCGGCTTCCGGAAAGTCCCACTTCGCACGCGTGAAGATTCCTGGAAACCTGAACCGTCTCGTGCCCGTCGACGACATGACCGACGACGATGCCACCAACGTGCGCTACGGCTTCATCACCATGGAGAACCTGATCATCGCGCATCTGGAATCCCTGTTCCCGGGCATGATCATCAAGGAAGCACGTTCCTTCCGCGTTACCCGTAACGAGGATATCGACGTGGAAGAGGATGATGCAGAGAACCTGCTCAACGCCATGGAGAAGGAGCTGCTGCGCCGTCGTTTCGGACCGCCGATCCGTCTTGAGATTTCCGACGAGACCAGCCCGTTCCTGTCCCAGCTGCTCGCCGACCAGCTGCGCGTCAGCGCCGATGAGGTGTACCGACTGCCGGCGCCGCTCGATGCGACCGTGCTCTTCGAACTTGGCGGCATCGACCGTCCGGACTTGAAGTACCGTTCGTTCGTACCGACCACCAATCGTCAGATTGCCGAGGTGGAGTCGTCCCGCGCGCAAGACATTTTTGCAGCGATTCGCGAACGCGATATCCTCCTGCATCACCCGTACGATTCGTTCTCTACCTCCGTTCAGGCGTTCCTAGCGCAGGCTGCGGCGGATCCGAAGGTGCTCGCCATCAAGCAGACGTTGTACCGCACGTCCAGCAACTCCCCGATCATCGACGCGCTCATCGACGCGGCGCATGCGGGCAAGCAGGTGCTGGCACTGGTCGAAATCAAGGCACGCTTTGACGAAGACGCCAACATCGCATGGGCACGCAAGCTGGAACGCGCCGGCGTGCACGTGGTGTACGGCATCGTGGGCCTGAAGACCCACTGCAAGCTGAGCCTTGTGGTACGCCAGGAAGCCGACGGCCTGCGCCGCTACTGCCATGTGGGTACCGGTAACTACAACCCGAAGACCGCCCGTATCTACACCGATCTCGGCTTGCTGACCTGCGATCCAGTGGTCGGTCAGGATATGACCCGCCTGTTCAACCAGCTGTCCGGTTATGCTCCGAAGTCGAGCTTCCACCGCCTGCTGGTGGCGCCGCGTACCGTGCGTTCCGGCCTGATTCAGCGCATCCGCCGCGAAGAGGATGCCGCACGCGCAGGCAAGGAAGCATGGATCAAGATCAAGGTCAACTCCATCGTTGACGAAAAGACCATTGACGCGCTGTACCGTGCAAGCCAGGCCGGTGTGAAGATCGACATCGTGGAACGCGGCATCTGCGCGCTCAAGCCGGGTGTTCCGGGACTTTCCGAGAACATTCGCGTGCGTTCCATTCTGGGTCGTTTCCTCGAGCACAGCCGTATCTACGCATTCGCGAACTCCGATGGCCCGCAGATCGGTGAAGGCCCGGCCGCAGGTCCGGAAGTGTGGATCGGTTCCGCCGATCTGATGCACCGCAATCTCGACCGTCGAGTCGAAGCTCTGGTGCGCATCACCGCTCCGGAGCAGATCGACGAACTGATCAAGTACGTGGATCTGCAGATGGCCGATTCCACCACTTCGTGGCATATGGCAGCCGACGGCACCTACGTGCGCCATGCGAAGGATGAGGATGGTCGCCCGCTGGTCGATTCCCAGGAATATCTCATCAAGAAGCATACGCGCCGACCGGCAAGGCACTAAGTTTCGCGAAAATGGCCGATTCTGCAATTGCGGGATCGGCCATTTTCGTTGCGCAATCATGAACAATAACCACGCCTACCACTTACAATGAAAGATATGAGCGAGAACATGAGACGTGTCGTAGAAGCCGCCGGGGGTATTGTATGGCGGTGGAAAGCCGGTAGCGAAATCGCTGAAAATCCAGCAATCGCAGCACAGAAATCTCCAAAAGAACAACTCAGCAGCATTGAAGTGTGCATCGTGCATCGACCAAAGTACGATGACTGGAGCTGGCCGAAAGGCAAACTCGAGCAGGGCGAATCACATCGTCATGCCGCAGTACGAGAAATCGGCGAGGAGACAGGCGTTTCCATCGCCCTCGGCCCGTATCTGTGCGAAGTCGAATATCCGCTGTCCGAAGAAGGCAAGAAAACCCGGCATTCGCACGATCGCACCATCGACACCAAGCACACGTTGTATTGGATGGCGCAGCCAATTTCCGGAGATGACGCGGAACATCTGCTTGACGCATTCGGTCCCGTGCATCGCGCGGATGTAGGCGAAATCAACGATATCGTGTGGGTTTCCGTACGAGAAGCACGTAAAATCCTCACGCATTCCACCGATAAAAACACCCTCGCCATCTTCGTGGACCGCGTACAGGAGGGTGCCGCAACCGCGCAGAATCTGCTGATCGTGCGCCACGCCAAGGCTGAATCGCGCAAATCATGGAAAGGCACCGACGCGAACCGGCCGATCACTCCGAAAGGCGCGGCCGCGGCATTCGCACTCAACCGCGAACTTGCCTGCTACAACCCAACCCGCCTGGCAACCTCACCATGGCTACGCTGCCAGGAAACACTGCAGGTGCTTAGCTGGCAGACCGAACGCCCGATGGAACACATCGACGCGCTCACGGAAGACGCCTTCGCCGAACACCCGACCATCGCATGGCTGGCGTTCCTCAAGCAGATCCAGCTCACGCTCGAAACCCGCGAAACCACGGCGATCTGCATGCACCGACCGGTAATCGGGGGTATGTTTGACCATCTGCGCGGACTGTGCGCTCGCAAAGCGCTCTCAAAGCAGCTCATCGCCAAAACGCCGTTCATGCCTACCGGCACCGCCGTAGCGCTGTTTATAATCGATACGCCGCAAGGTCCCAGCATTATCGATATTCAAAAGGTTTCACCCATTGTCTACTAACATGCATTACGGTTCCGGCTCGGTTATTCCAAGCCGTTCCGCCGGTTTCACCAACACTGGATCGCCGCGCCCGGCCCGCCCGGGGCAACTCGACCAGATGATGGCCGACAATATTGCGGGAGGTGCCGATCCGGCACAAATCAACGAGATGAGCCACGCCTCGGCGGCCGCGCTGCTGGACCGCGTGCATCACACGCAGGACGCCGAACTCGTGGAACGCGTGCTCACGCTGGTGGACCGCGAAGGCGTTGACGTGATCGCCGAATTATGGAGCAGATCCGAGCCGGATTCGCTGCCGGGCATTCTATGGCGACTGTATGTGCTGCGCACGTGGATGCGGAAGAATCGTGAGTTGATCGCACGATTGTGGCGCGTCGGAGAACCGGTTGCAACTACCGCTTCGGCAATTGCCGGAGTCGATCAGGCACCCACGGAAGATGACATTGCGCATACCGCCGATTCGATTCTGGCGGGCGCATTCACCGGCGATTTCGCGATTGCGTTGGAACGTGCGGCGGCGTTCACCGACGTGGTTGCGTTGGGATTGCGCATTGAGGCACGAAATATGACCTCACGCTTGGAGGCGGTGAATTCAGAGGCAGTACAAGCGGAAAGCTCGGACGCCACGAAAAAGCAAGCACGCACGAAAGCGGCCCGCTTGATGCACACGGCCGGCAATCTGTTTGTCACCGCCAAGGATTTTCGCCATGGAGCGAATCTGTGGAGGCGAGGAAAACTGGAGTAGCGCGATCCACTTCTTTTACCCCCCCTAATAAAAGTGCCGCACAGCAATCGCAATATCAATTCGCGACACGGCGTACCGTGCCGTCTGCAGCATCTGTAGAATAGGAATTCGCGCCGGGCCATGCATAGCCCCGGGCTCCATTTTTTGCCGCTGCGAGCGGCCTTTGCGCCGACAGGCGCTTTCGTGGTTCGGCGCTTTCCCTCTTCTTAAATTTCGCTGCTTTTTCATACGATTTTCAGCGTCTTTCTTGACTCCTTTCCCGACTCCCGCGCTTTTCCTCGCAATTATGGACTACGCTTAGAAAACATGGATATTCATGTTTTGAACCACCCGCTGGTGGATCACAAGCTCACCGTTCTTCGCGACAAGAACACCCCTTCCTCCACGTTCCGCGAGCTCGTTTCCGAACTCGTGATGCTTGAGGCTTACGAAGCCACCCGCGACATCGCAGTCGTAGACAAGCCGATCGAAACCCCGGTCGCTCCAATGGTAGGCAAGCACATCGCCGCCCCGGCACCGATCATTGTGCCTGTGCTGCGCGCGGGCCTGGGCATGCTTGACGGCATGACCAAGATGATTCCGTCCGCCGAAGTCGGCTTCCTTGGCATGAAGCGCGACGAGGAGAACCCGACCCAGCAGATCACGTACGCGAACCGTCTGCCCGACGATTTGAGCGGCCGTCAGTGCTTCCTGATCGACCCGATGCTCGCCACCGGAGGCACGCTGGTCGCAGCAACGCATTACCTGGCCGAGCGTGGCGCGAAGGATGTTACCGCCGTGTGCATTCTGGGCGCTCCGGAAGGCCTGAAGTTCGTTGAGGAGAACCTCGACCCGTCCATCAAGTTCAAACTGGTGCTGTGCGCCGTCGACGAGAAGCTCAACGACAAGTGCTACATCGTGCCAGGCTTAGGCGATGCCGGCGACCGTCTGTATGGCGTGATCGACTGACCGAATCAGAGCTCAACCGAATCGGTCCAATCAGTTAATCGAGTAAATCGAAAAAACGGCCTGCCACAACGCAAATTATGCGGTGGCAGGCCGAAATCATATGCAAAAACCTCTACTGCTCGTCCGGTACGAACGCCTCGAAGATGTGACGGTCGAACTGGTCACTGCACTGCGCGTATTCGTCGCGGCTACGCACCGTCCACGACACGGGAACGGCACCCATGAAACGAGCCAACCGCACCTGCGGACTGTTGCCGCCATGCCAGTCGTAGGCGACGAAATCAGGGCGGGAAATCCAGTCGAAGATCAACGCACCGGCCGCATATTCCTTGGCGAGCGCACCCGGATCAGACGGCTTCTCCTCCCCCTGCGGCCACCAGGAAAGCTGGCCACGGCACACTTCCGGACGGTTCTCCTTATACCAGTTGACGGCGGCCGGATTGAACGATTCGATCACATACGCACCGGAATAGGCTTGCAGCAGTGCGTCGCCCTTTTCCATAAGCTCGACATCGCGCGGACCCCACTTGGAATTGTCGTCGAACTTGTATTCAACGATCAGCGGTACACGGCCGGCCACTACCTTGAGCACGTCGGCGAACAGTGGCACATGCTGGAAGTATCCGTCCGGAGCACTGTCGGGGGTAGTGACCAGCGGCGGCTTCTCCAGCGAGCCCGACAACGGCGCTGCCACAGCGGCACCCGGGGCATCGGTTGGGAACAGCGGGATACGAGTCAGCTCATCGTAGGTAAGATCGGCCACGCGGCGTGGATCTCCGGCGACGCGCATCAGATCGCCGTCATGCACCACCACGATTTCACCGTCGGCGGTCATCTGCAGGTCAAGTTCGATGCCGTAACCCGCCTCACAGGCCGCCGCGAATGCCGCAAGCGAGTTCTCCGGAGCGATCGCCCCGGCTACACTAGGGCTGCCATAGCCGGCCTTCATGGCCATGCGACGTGCCAGCGCCACATATTCGCCGCTTTCATTGGCGTACTGCGCGGTGAGGCCGGAACCTGCGTCATGCAGGCCGCGATGCGCATACCACACGTCGGGCACGGCTGGCACATAGTTGCGACGCTTGTCGGAGAAAGTACGCGGCGCGATCGCCCATACTGCGGCTCCTGCAGCGAGCGCACCGCCTAGCAGCACTTTGTTAACGAATGATTTGGACATGGGCTTTCCTCCCTTACGCGGCCGTTCGCGCATTCTCTCGCGCTGGTTCGCACCATTCGCGGCCATCGAATCTGTCTCTTCTGAGATTAGCCCATAAATCACAAAAAACTACCGTTTTTTGTTGGAACGCCCCTTGAAATAAATGTCGAACACGATCCAGACGGACAAAATGAACGCAATCACATAGCCGAGAAAACCGACAATCGGAATACCGAAAATCACCGGTTTGATGCCCGCATAGTACACGATCGACGAGCCGATGAACAATCCGACGACAATCAGCGCCATCGTAAGCCTGTTCACCATGTTGGCAAGCAGATGGATCGGTTCCTGCGAGCCGACCATCTCCATATTCACGCGCAATTGGCCGCGCGTAAGCATACGGGAGGCCACTTTCAGCTCATTGGCGGCAGCGAGCAGACTGTGCAGTGCCTGATGACCTTCGATAACCAGCGATTTCGCCTCATCCTTGGCGAAATCCTTCTTCGACGTACTTGCGGCGATATGGTCGGAGATGATCTGAATCATATTCACGTCTGGAATGAACTCGTCGAGCAAGCCTTCCAAAGTGACCAGCGCGCGCCCAACCGTGGTGACAGTGCTCGGCACTTCAATGCCGTGTCGTTGCGCCATTTGCGTCAATGCGGTGAGCATGGCGGCGATATCCAGCTCGGCCAAATCCACTGTGCCGAATTCCTTGACGATCACGTCCAAGTCGGCCAATAACGCCGGATAATCCTCCGGATCGGCCTCGGCACCGGCGAAACGCAGCAGACCGTCGGCAAGCGCGGGCGAATCCTGTTTGGCGACGGCAAAGATCATGTCCTTCAGCACAGAACGGGTTTTGGCATTAAGCCGACCAGTCATACCAAGGTCAAGCAGCACGATCTGCCCGCCGCGCACCATGATGTTACCCGGGTGCGGATCCGCATGGAAGAAGCCTTCGTCAAGCACTTGCGTGGCGTAGTTGTCCACAAGTTTGGTGCCTATCTCCTTCAGATCGTAGCCCGCTTCGATAAGTTCGTTGGGGTGCGAAACGGAGATGCCCTCCACATAGTCCATGACCACCACATGCTCGGTACACAGTTCCGGGTAGGGCTTCGGGCAGTCCATGTATTTGTAGCGTTCGCAGAATCGTTTGAATTCGGCCAAATTGCGGGTTTCGATCAAAAAGTCGGTTTCCGATTCGAAGGTGTCCCACAATTCCTCGACCACGCCGGAGAGATCGACCACTTGCGCACTGTGCATGGTTTTGGCGGCTATTCGTGCGATGGTGCGCATGATGGACACATCCTGTGCCATGGTTTCGCGCACTCCCGGCCGCTGTACTTTTACGGCCACGTCCTCGCCGGTGGAAAGTTTCGCGCGATGCACCTGTGCAAGACTCGCTGAGCCAAGCGGCGTGGCGTCGATATGTTCGAAGATCTCGCCAACAGGACGACCATATTCGTCCTCAAGCACCTGCAGTACCGTACCGTACGGCATAGGATCGGCATCGGCGCGCAGTTTGGACAGCTCGTCGCAGAACGATTGGGGCAGGATTTCGGATCGCATGGATAGGATCTGTCCGACTTTCACGAAGGTTGGGCCGAGCGCTTCGAGCATGAGACGCATTTTGATGGGCGTCAGTCCGTGCACAATGTCGAACTGGTTGACGATTTGTGCGATTTGCGTAAGTCGTTTCAGTTTGCCACGTCGCGTTAGGTGGTAACGCTGCGAGAAGGAGTCTTTGCGAGAGCCAAACAGTCCGATAGTTTCGGGTTGCGTAAAAGTTGCGCTGTTCTGTTTGCGCGATTGCGGCATTCCCGTTTTTTCCACGAATTTGGCTGCCGTTGCCGCCGCCGCGTCGGGCGAGGGGTCCGCCGTAGGATTGATCACCGCGTTGACTCGGTCGGAGAGTGTGACCGGTTCCACGCTTTCGGGGCGGGCCGCGTCCGGCTCGATTGGGGAATTCAAAGACATATCGCTGCTCGCAAACGTTGGTCGGATTACGATGAGTGGGATTCATGGGGGCTTACGTACCGCGTATTTCATGCGATTCGCACGCGGTTTTTCGCACGTTTCGCATGGCACGCAAGTTTCGCATGCCGTGCAAGTTCCGCATAGCAAATCGCCGTCTGAACGTGATGCAACGCGCAGACGGCGATGGGAACGATTGAACGTTACTCAGCTTTGGCTTCAGGCTCCGCTTCCTTGGTTTCCTCTGCAGACTTGGCTTCGGAGGCTTCCTTGACCTCCGCGACCTTGTGCTTGAGTTCGGCGTTGAGGGCCTTGCCCTGTTCGACGGTCAGCTCGCCCTTCTTGACGAGATCGTCAACGATTTCCTGGCTCTTCTCAACCGTGGTCGCCAAAGCGCCAACGCCGGCGAGGAAGACCTTACGCAGGCCGTCACCAAAATCAAAATCAGCCATGATTACCTCCTTAGGTGATGGTAGTACCCACTCTATCGCATTATCTTCACAGATAAAGTCAACGAAACTGGTCAATTGTCGCAATTCTGCGGAAGGCTCGCTGCCGTATGCTCACAGCGTACGGGAAAACGAAAACGAAGCCGCAAAAACGCAAGACAGCGTGATCGTGCGAAACTCGCGCAAAAAATGAACGGCCGATCAGCGCGGGCGTGACATGGCCACGCGACGCGCGTTGCCTGCAATCGTATTGATGCTGTCAAGTTCCGCACGCTGCGCTTGCGTTTGCCCTGCAGCAACCGGATCGAACGAACCGTATCGGCGTTCCACGGCGGTGCGGATCAGAAAATCGGCGAGCGCGGGATTCTTCGGCAGCAGCGAACCGTGCATGTATGTGCCAATCACATTGTTGACGCGCGCGCCTTCCGTATGATCCTCGCCATTGTTGCCGGTGCCGTCCGCGTCGACAGTACCGAGCGGCTGCACGCCTTCGCGCAGGAAGGTCTGACCGGAATGGTTTTCGTAGCCGATGATATCGCCAAAATCGGCGGAATGCTCGGTCAGATTGCCGATCATGCGCACTTCCTGACCAACCGTGTATGCGCCGATCACGCCGATGCCGTCGAGTCGGGAACCATCCACCGTTTCGAAATATTCGCCGAACAGCTGGTATAGGCCGCAAATCATGAGCATGGGGGTGCCGTCGGCAGCCAGCGAGCGCAACAGGTCGGCGCGTTTGAAGAAGTCGTCGATGATTTTCTTCTGGCCGGTGTCTTGGCCGCCGCCGCCCAGAATCATATCGACATGTTCGGGCCACACGTCGCCCTGATTGTAGGCGTGCACGTGCGGTTCGTAGCCGTACAGCGCGAGTCGGCGCTGGATGGTGAGTACGTTGCCGGAGTCGCCGTAGATGTTCATGTCTTTCGGATATAGCGACACGATGTCGATTGTCTGGCTCATATCGTCTCCCTCATGCGTTTATACGTTCTTCATGCGTTTTCATGCGTTGCGCCGATTTTCATGCGTTTTTCGCACGTTTTGCCGGATTGCGCGGATGCGCGCCGTCACTTGCCCACGCCAGCGTCGGCGACTTCGGCGATTCTGCCGAGCGCGGCTCGCGTTTTGAGCATTGCCGTGTATGTGCAGTAGATATGCTTGGGGGTACCCGGATTCGCGTTCACGAACGTTGAGACGGCCTCTTCAAGTTCCGTGTTGACGCTATTCACCGGCACCTGATCATATTCGAGACGCAACGCCATATCCCATGCACGCACGCCTGAAACCATAGATACACCGGTGCCTCGCAGCGAGGAGAAGTCCACGTCCCACAGCCAGCTCATGTCACGCCCGTCGGCGTATTCGTCGTTGATGGCGATCATGGTGTCGCAGCCTTCGGGAGCGAAGGATGCGAGCGAGAGGCGGAATCCCATGGGATTTTTGACGAGCAGCAGCTCCACAGGTGAACCGTTCACGTCGATGACTTCGCCGCGTCCGAACGCCGGAGTGACTTCGGCTGCCGCGTCGATCATGGATTGCGTGGTGGAGTGCGCGAAATCGATCATGCGCTGTGAGATTCCCACTTGGCGCAGCAGTTCGTCGGTTACGTTCTCTTCGAATGGCAGGAACATTGCCTGCGCGTCGGCCACGACCGCTCGCACGGCAGCCAGCGCGGCCGCCGCGTTGTACAGGTTGTACACACCTTCCAGTTTCACGCCGGTTTCGTACGTTTCGCCGTCGATGCCGAAGCTGGCACGATGGTCGCCTACGGCAAGCAGGGTCACGTCAGCCGGTAGCTGTTCCGCAGATTCTGCATTTTCCGATTTTTCTGCATGTTCTCCAGTTTTCGCAATTGCGGAAGCATCGCCAATCTCAATATTTGCGTACGATTCTGCAGATTCGGACAAGTCAATACCAACTGACGCTTCAGTATCAGTTGCCGATTCCGTATCAACCGTCGTGTGCATGTCATCGTCGGAAGGGAAGAAGCCGCGCAGCGACTTGTCAAGTCCGAAATAGCGCACTTCCACACCATCTTCAGTATGCGTGACGTCTGCAAGCCGTGCGATGCGCGGATCCTCACGATTGAGCACCACGGTTCCGGTGGTCGCTTCGGCGGCTTTGCTCAACAGTTTCGCGGTATTGTCGATTTCGCCGAAACGGTCGAGCTGGTCACGCATCACGTTGAGCAGCAGGCAGTAGTCGGGTTGCACTTGTTTGACGAAATGCACCGCGTACGCTTCGTCGAGTTCCAGCACGGCGATATCGGCGTCCAGTTTGCCGCCAAGCGAGACTTCGGCCAGCAGCGACGAAACCACGCCACGGGTGAAGTTCGATCCGGTCGGGTTGGTGAACACTTTTAATCCCAACGATTCCAGCATGCTTGCCACCATGCGAGTGGTGGTGGTTTTGCCGTTCGTACCGGATACGAGCACCACGCCGAGCGGCAGCTGCTGTAACGTGCGTGCGAGGAATTGCGGGTCGATCTGTTCCACGATTTTGCCGGGGAACGCGCTGCCGCCGCCATGCGCCAAGCGGGAGGCCGCTCGCACGGCTTTGCCGATCAACGGCGTTGCGAATGAGTTCCACGCCATGCTTATACCTCCTGCTGGCTCTGATAGTCCTGCGGCATATCTTTGAACTTGGAGTACGCGCCAAGGAACGCGAGGTTGAAGGTATCGGTCGGACCGTTACGATGCTTCGCCATGATAATGTCGGCCTCGCCCGGGCGGTCCTCCTTGTCGTAGGCGTCCGGCCTGTGCACGAGGAACACCACGTCGGCGTCCTGTTCGATAGAACCAGATTCACGCAGGTCGGAAAGCTGCGGCTTCTTGTCCTGACGCATTTCGGGGCCACGGTTCAGCTGGCTCAGCGCCACCACCGGCACTTCCAATTCCTTGGCAAGCAGCTTCAATGCACGCGAGAAGTCAGACACTTCCTGCTGGCGGCTTTCCACGGCCTTGCCGGAGGTCATGAGCTGCAGGTAGTCGATCACCACCAATTTCAGGTCATTCGTCTGCTTCAATCGACGGCATTTCGCACGGATCTCCATCAAACTCATGTTCGGACTATCGTCGATGAATAATGGTGCGTTCTGCAGTTTATCTTGCAGATTATTAAGGATATTCCAACGTTCCTGCGTGATATCTTCCGCTCGGCGCATAGCTGCCAACGGAATATTCGTTTCCGCGGAGATAATTCGTTGCGCAAGTTCGTTTTTGCTCATTTCCAAGCTGAAGATCACGGATGTCATATTGTGGTGCAACGCGGCGGATCGTGCGAAATCGACGCCGAGCGTGGACTTGCCCATGGCGGGGCGTCCTGCCACAACGATCATCTGGCCCGGCTGCAGGCCTTGCGTCACTTCGTCGATGTCGCGGAATCCGGTTGGCACGCCCTTGGAGACTTCGCCGTTCTGCAGTCGGTCGATTTGGTCAAGGGTGTCGGTGATGACGGTGCCGATCGGCGCGTAATCCTGTCTCACTTTGCCGGTCGACATTTCGTAGACTTCGGCCTGCGCCAGGTTGACGACGTCTTCGGCTTGGGATCCTTCGGCCGTGTAGCCGAGCTGCGCGATTTTGGTGCCGGCTGCGATCACATTGCGCAAGATGGCGCGCTGGTGGATGATGTCGGCATAGAAGGTTGCGTTGGCTGCGGTCGGCACGGATGCGACGAGGCTGTGCAGATAGTCGGATCCCCCCACTTTTTCGAGGTCGCCGTCTTTGAGCAGTTGATTGGCTACCAGCACCGCGTCGACGGGTTGCGATGCGGAGAACAGGTTGATGATGGCTTCGTACACGGTTTGGTTACGCGGCTGGTAGAAATCGGTGATGTCGATCATCTGTGAGACTTCACCGATGGCGTCTTTGCTCATGAGCATGCCACCAAGCACCGCCATTTCAGCGGCGTCGTCATGTGGCGGCACACGGTCAAAGATGGCGTCGCGAATGGCCGCTCCGGATGTTCCGGAAGTGCTGCCATTGCCTGAAAAACCGCGGTTTTGCCCTTGATTCAGGCCGTTGTTCCAAGAATTGCTCTCCGCCATGCTTCTCCAGCTCTTCGATGTGTAGTGTACCGGGAAAAACCATAATACCTATGCCACTTCACGAATGATGTTGCGATGAGATTCTGGAGGAATCTCCGCATTGGCAGGATCGAAATCACCCGACACGCGCGAATCGATTCGCTGTGGATAAAAAAGCCGAAAAAACCCGAGTTATCCACATACTGGGGATAACTATGTGGAAAACATATCGAGTTATCCACCAAATGGGGATAACCAAGTGGACAACTTGGGGACATCTTTCGTACGGGTGCCCATTCCCCTGGTTTTGACTTGCTTAAGTGAACCGAAGGTGATATGTTCCCCACTTTTTCTTAAACAGCGCATATACGACAGCGCGGCGGGCGCCATATTGGCAACCATGTCGTTTTGCCGGGCATTCGCTCACAGCCTACGCGGCATCACATGTGATAGCGGGTGGCGTTGTACATGGTTCGGACGAGGGTTTCGCGCCATTTGCTCCAGCCGTACTGTTTGGAAATGGTCTCGCCGGACGTGGCCCCCAATGACGAACCGTCAGCGCGAGTCAGGTCAAAGAGCATGTCAAGCAGCAGCGGATCATGATCAAGACGGGAGGCCAATTCGTCGCCAACATTCGGATCATTAGGATTCTGGCCAGTCGCAAATTCCGACAACGTAAGATGCTCGCGCACCAGCAACGTGACCCACCAAATAATGTCACGGTCAAAACCCATACGTTTCAACACCGTGGACGCATGCCGGGCACCCTCCGCAGCATGATCAGCAACCCCCGGACGCTTACCGATATCATGCAAAATACCAGCCAACAGCAACGCCTGATAATGCCGATCATCATAACGGTTTCCACGAGGTGTTTCACGACCAAGCCGTGTGACCACCTCAACCGAATGACGGTCAATCGTGTAACGATGCGCAGCCGAAGCGCTCGGACGATTACGAATCGCCAACCATTCCGGAATCAAACGACCCGGAATATCAACAAAATCAATCTCCTCCCATACCTGCAGCAATGCGGGACCGCTCGCAAGCAAACGCAAGAACAGACTACGCGACTCATCATTCCAAGTGCGATCATCAATCGGGCATGACTTCAGATTCTGCAACGTGCCGGGCGCAATCGGCAGACCGAACTCAGCCGCAGCAACAGCCGCACGCAATGCAAGGCACGGATCAGACTTCGGATCGGCACCCGGCGCAAGCACAATCTCCTCCTCATGCTTGGCAATACCGGGCGCGACCACATCAAACGTAGGCGCCTGACGCTTGCCACCGCCACGAGGCTGGAACACCTGGAAAAACGCAAAACGAGGCTTCTCATGAGTCAACGAATGCTCGGCGCGGGAAGCCGTGGAATCAAGCGAAAACGCGATTTGACGGCCAATACGAGCGAGCAACGTCTGCAAATCATCAATCGACTTCGCCTCACGCTCGCCGCTCGGCAACGTCGGATCAGCCAAACCCAACATCGCCGAAACCCTCGCCTGATAGGGAGCGAGCAACATATTCGTGTCTTTATTGGCAACCAAATGAATGCAGTCACGCACATCCAACAACCGTTCGACAGCATCGTCATACTGACCGTGCGGGCGGTCGGCAAGCCAAGAAGCGGCAAGCGCGGAGACCAGCACGGAATCGCGCAAACCACCGCGAGACTCCTTAATATCAGGCTGATTGCCGTACGCCATACGGCCGAACTCGTCCAAACGAGACCTGGCGGAACCCAACAATTCGGGCAAACGCTTACGGGCGGCCCTACGCCAACGCTCTAAAATGGAGACGGCCGTGGATTCGATCAGCTGCGCGTCGCCCGCAATCGGCACCACATCCAGCCAACCCATCGCGGCGGGCAGATCATGGTCGGTGACCGCCTCGCACTGCGCGCGGGTGCGCACCGACTGGTCAAGATCAAGACCAGAATCCCAAATCGGATACCACAATTTGTTGGCAAGCTCATTGAGTTGCTGGTCAGTAAGCGCGTGAGGCTCATAAATGACCACCAAGTCAAGATCGGAACTCGGCCCCACTTGGCCGCGAGCCAACGAACCGACCGCACCAAGACCAATACCAGCTTGCGGAACGTCAAAAGAAACCGTCTGGCAGGCCTCCTGCCACAACTTCGTCAGGCAATCCATGGCCAGATCCGTACGAGCCTTGCGCTTCGCCGCACCATTGCGGTACACGCCGTCGGCATCCGGCTGACTTATATTCATGAAACGTTGTTTAAGACCATCAACCGCTGAAGTCATAGCAAATCCTTATGAATCTTCGCAAAAACAAGTAAATCTGAGCAGATAAAAGCGAAAGTGGGGAAATCCGAAGCAAATAATCTGACGCGAAAATCGTATGAAAATCCCCGCACGGCGCGAAGCACGTACGGGGATCTGTCTATTGATAGCCCGAACCTAAGCCCGGGGTCCTTAATATCTATCCGAATGAATTATCAGATAGCGGCAGAGCCGGTCTCGCCGGTGCGCACGCGGGTCACCGAGTCAAGCGGGGCAACCCAAACCTTGCCGTCGCCGATGGTGCCGGAGCCGGCGGACTTGACGATCACACCGACCAGAGTCTCGGCATCGGCGTCGTCGGACAGCACCTCGATGCGAATCTTCGGAATGAGATCCACGGTATATTCGGCACCACGGTAAACCTCGGTGTGGCCACGCTGGCGGCCGTAACCGTTAGCCTCAGACACGGTCAGACCGTGAACACCTGCGGCAGCGAGGGCTTCCTTGACATCGTCAAGCTTATGCGGCTGAATGATAGCGGTAATGAGCTTCATCTCACTTCACCTCCTTGAGAACAGAGCTGGCGGTACCAGCAAAATCGTAAGCACGTTCGCCCTGATCGGCAAGATCGATACCGCCGACTTCCTGAGCTTCGGTGACACGCCAGCCAATCGTCTTCTCCAGAGCGAAGGCGATGATGCCGGTGACAACAGCAGACCAGATGATGGCAACGAGGGCAACGAGGAGCTGCACAACCAGCTGCTTCCAGTCGCCGCCTGCGAACAGGCCGGTACCTTCGCCGAAGAAGCCGATGAGCACAGTGCCGGTGAAGCCGCCGACGCCGTGGACGCCGACAACGTCGAGAGAATCATCGTAGCCAAGCTTGAACTTCAGGCCGCAAGCGAGGCAGGTGAGCACGCCGGCGATGGCGCCGAGCACGATGGCCCACAGCGGGGAAACCACATCGGCGGCCGGGGTGATGGCGACCAGACCTGCGACGATACCGGAAGCGGCACCCATGGCGGTGTAGTGGCCGGTACGGATCTTCTCAGTGAAGCCCCAAGAGAGCATTGCGGCGGCGGTTGCAGCGGAAGTAGAAACCCAAGCGTAGCCTGCGGTGCCGTTGGCGGCGAACGCGGAACCAGCGTTGAAGCCGAACCATCCGAACCACAGCAGGAAAGCGCCAAGCATCACGAACGGAACATTGTGCGGACGGAACGGCTGGGTGCCGAAGCCCTTGCGCTTGCCGATGATCAGCACGATGACCAGAGCGGCGACTGCGGCATTGATGTGGACGACCGTACCACCTGCGAAATCGTGGGCGGCAGCGCCGATGGCCTGGGAGATCGCGCCGTCAGCGCTCAGCAGACCGCCATTCCACACCATGTGGGCGAGCGGAGCGTAATCGAAGGTAATCCACAGCGCGACGAAAATCATCCAAGTGGAGTACTTGACACGTTCAGCGATAGCGCCGCAAATCAGAGCGACGGTAATCATGGCGAATGCGGACTGGAACGCCACATCGACGCTGACCGGGTAATTGTTGGAGTTCAGCGAAGCCGACGTGAAGACGCCACCGTCGGAAACCATGGAATCCTTCAGCAGGAAGCCCGTGGCCGGATCACCGAAGACACCGCCGACCGAAGTGCCTGCGTAGGCGATGGACCAGCCCCACAGCACCCAGATCACCATTGTGACGGACAGAGCGGCCGCCTCCATGATCATCATGTTCAGCACGGCCTTTGCGCGGACCATGCCACCGTAGAAGAACGCCACACCCGGCGTCATGAGGAACACAAGGGACGCGGAAGTCAAAATCCACGCGGCATTTCCAGAATCAAGCTGACCCATGTCACCCTCCTCTTTCTTTCTTTTTGAGTTCACATTTCCGGCCCCATCGTATGGGGCTGACAAAACGGTATGGAACGCCGCCCGCGTTTTGAAAACGTTACGACGTGTTACAGCAAGGTAACGCCATCTCGCCATTACGCCAACCGAAAATGGCGGAATAAAGCGGCTGGCACGTTTTGTTTCAGATTGCGCACCACTCCCAGGACAAACCAATATCAGCCCTTTTTTCAGCGTATCTGCCATATATAGGCGAGATAGGACTGGTCGGAGGTAAAAAGAAAGCCTCCCACGCGGGGAGGCTTTCTCGGGAGCGCAATCATCTCAGGCGAGGATGCCGTCGACGAAGCCTTCCGGATCGAACGGAGCGAGATCGTCCGGGCCTTCGCCAAGGCCGACGAGCTTGACGGGCACGCCAAGCTCCTTCTGCACGGAAATCACGATGCCGCCCTTTGCGGAACCGTCAAGCTTGGAGAGCACCACACCGGTAATGCCGATGGCTTCGGCGAACACCTTGGCCTGCGTCATGCCATTCTGGCCGGTGGTGGCGTCGAGCACGAGCAGCACCTCGTCGACCGGAAGATTCTTTTCGGTAACGCGGCGGATCTTGCCGAGCTCGTCCATGAGGTTCGCCTTGTTCTGCAAGCGGCCGGCGGTGTCGATGATGAGCACGTCGGCGTTCTCTTCCTTGGCCTTGGCGCTGGCCTCGAATGCGACGGACGCCGGATCGGCGCCGTCCTTGTCGGAACGCACGACCGGAACGCCCACCTTCGCGCCCCAAGTTTCCAACTGGTCGGCGGCCGCCGCGCGGAAGGTATCGGCAGCGCCCAGCATGACCTGCTTGCCTTCGGAAACAAGCAGGCGGGAAAGCTTGCCCGCAGTGGTGGTTTTGCCCGTGCCGTTCACGCCGACCATGATGATGACGCTCGGTTTGTTCGCGCCTTCCTTATCGGCATTGAGACGGCGATCTGTGTCAGTGCCCACGAGCTTCAGCAGCTTGTCTTTCAGCGCGGCACGCACTTCGGCCGGGTCGGACTGGCCTGCGATTCGGGCGTCGTTTCGTAGTTCCTCGACAAGCTGTTCGCTGGCTTCCGCGCCAACATCGGCAAGCAGAAGGGTGTCTTCGACGTCCTCCCAGTCAGCTTCGGAGAGCTGATCCTTGGCGAGGATGTTGAACAGGGCCTTGCCGAACGGATTGCCGGATTTCGACAGGCGCGCCTTAAGACGCTGCATGCGCGTGCCGGCGGCTTCGGGGGTTTCATGAACCGGTTCGGGCTTGGCTTCGGTGGCTGGTGCAGGAGCCGCCGTTTCGGAAGGGGAAGCTTGAGCTGAGGACTTCTGCTGGCTTTCAGCCGGAGTTTTTTCAGCTGCATCAACATTGGAATCAACGGACGGCTTCACCGTGGAAGAATCAGCCGCAGCCGATTTTGCTTCCGCAGCAAGACGGGCATCAGCAGCCGCTTTCGCATCCTCAGTGGACTTGTTGACGGCGTTCTTGCGGGTCTTACCGAGCCACCAACCACCAATCACCAGAATTGCCGCAATAACGACAACAGCGACAATCGCAATAATCACATTCGTATCCATGACTCCAGCCTAAAAAGCGCAACGGACACACCGGCTCCGCCCCGCGGACGCACCACGAATGTCCGATTCGCCAGGGGAATAAGATACTCTGCCATGCAAGGCATCGATAATGCGATTTTGACTTCGATATATCTGGTAACGTTTTTATAAATCATGAAGAGTGATTTTTTTGTCTTCTGCTGCCTGCTTTGAAGAACTGCCTCCTTTCTTTAGGGAATTTGCGTAGCGAATCAAGCTCCTCGCGATGAGGAAGACCAGAACGAATACGGCGATTACGCCTAGGATCTCAATCAATAATGCGATCCATGTCCAGCTCATGATTCATCCCTTCTCTTTCTGTACTCGTCTATGAGTATTCGAGCCGTGTCGACGTCGTATCTATCGTCGATGGCGAGACTCTTCACCAAGAGGATGAATGGATCCTCCGTCTCGTTGTCGTTCAACCGTATTTTTTCGATAAGCCTGTCAAGCCGGAGCCTCATGGTCGGGTAGGAGACTTGATACAGCTGGGACATTTGCTTCAGAGATCCTGACGATAGCACGAAGTTCTTGATGAAGGCCAAATCCTCCTCCGCAAGGTTGGCCAACCATTCTGGTAGACGGTCCACATCACCCCCTTTAATAAAATTTATTATTTATTAAATATATTAAAGCCGCAATGAAGCATTGTCAATATGACACACGTGTCCGATTCACCAGAATCGGACGATACGTGGGGGTCGGACGATCAAGGAGCTATCCACGGGACGTGAAAAACTGGACAGCATGGCTAACACATCCAGAATGACGTCGTATCAGCGGCGCGAGCAGCTCATCGAAATCGGTCGTTCGCTGTTCGCGTCGAAGGGTTTCGAAGCAGTGAGCGTGGAGGAGATCGCCGCCACCGCAAAAGTGTCAAAACCCATTGTGTACGAGCATTTCGGAGGTAAAGAGGGCCTGTACGCCGTGGTGGTGGACCGCGAAATGCGCGCGCTCACCGACACCCTCATCAACGCGCTGTCTGATCCACAGGCGCATCCGCGGCAGATCGTCGAACGCACCGCCCTCGCGCTGCTCACCTATGTCGAGGAGAACGCCGAGGGATTCCGCGTGCTCACCCGCGATTCGCCGAAAACCGATCCCGCGGGATCATTCAACTCGCTGCTCGGCGACATCTCCATCCGCGTCGAAGACATACTCACCGAGGCGTTCAAGCGGCAGCATCTGCCCGCCAAGGGCGTGCCGTACTACGCGCAGATGCTCATCGGCATGACCGTCTACACCTGCCAATATTGGGCCGACCAGCGCAAGCTCAGCAAGGAGCAGCTCGCCGCGCACATCGTGAATCTGGCCTGGCATGGCTTGAGCCGCATGGAAGCCAAGCCGGAACTGCGTTTCGAAAGCGACAAAGCCGCAAAAGAGACGGAAAAGCAGGAAAGGCGCGAAATCAAGGAAATCGCGAAACGCGAGCGCAAGGCCGCAAAAGAAGCACAATCACAAAACAATACGGAAAGCCCAGCCGGGCAGAACGCTGAGCAGAATACCGAACAAGGCGCAGCCGGAAGCCAAGGCACGCAAGCCGAACAGCAGTTGTAAAACCCAGCCGCACCCTGTCACCGCAAGCATCGCAGCCCACGCCAGCAGATGCCAGACGCAGGAATTAAACAGTGCCCGCAACAGAGGAATCGTAAGCAGCACAACAGCCAATAAACATCGACGAAAACTGACGAATCGTCAACAACGGTACCCTTAAGGGAAATTTCAGGTGCAGATTGAACTATTCAGGGTGCCTATTGCGCACAAACCGTTCCCCTGAAGCGAACAAGGTGCTACGTTAGTTTCGTTACGCAGTGACCCACGCGCGCGCGGAAGGTCACCTCGGCCGACCAAGGAAGACTATGCAGGAGAAGAAGACGCTCACCTTCGTGGTGCCCGCGTACAATATGACCGAATATTTGGAACGATGCGTCATGTCGTTAATCGCAGCGAAGCGCAACGACGACATCGAAGTGCTGATCGTGGATGACGGATCGTCCGACGGCACGCTGGAAATGGCGCAGAAATTCGAGGCCCGCTATCCGGGCATCGTGCGCGCCATCCACCAGGAGAACAAGGGGCACGGAGGGGCCGTCAACACCGGCATCGCGGCGGCACGCGGCATGTATGTGAAGGTTGTGGACGCCGACGATTGGGTTGGCCCCGAATCGCTCGAACAGGTCATGGCCGTGCTGCGCGAAGAGGCCGATTCCACCGAGCCGATCGACATGCTCGTCACCAATTATGTGTATGACAAGGTTGGCAAACGCAACAAGCATGTGGTGAACTTCCGCCATGCCATGAAGTCCGGCGAGCGCCTGACTTGGAACGATCTTGGGCATTTCGGCTTGGCTGAATACATTCTCATGCACGCGCTGACGTACCGTACCGCCGTGGTGCGAGAGTCCGGCATGCAACTGCCGGAGCACACGTTCTACGTGGACTTCATTTACGCGTACCAGCCGTTCCCGTGGGTGAAGACCATGAAGTATTTGGATACGCCGTTCTACCACTATTTCATCGGGCGCGACGGGCAAAGCGTACAGACCGATGTGATGATCCGCCGTGTCGACCAGCTGCGTCTCGTCAACCAGTGCATGGTGCGCGCCACTCCGGAACGCGACACGGTGCCGGACGGCCTGTACCGTTATATGATCCACTTTCTGGCGATTGAAAGTTCCGTGGCAAGTGTGTTCATGATTTTGTCTCGCGATCCGGAAAATTATGAGAAGAAAAAGGATATGTGGGACGACATTAAGGCGTACTCCCCCACTATTTACAAGGATGTGCGCAAGAAGGCCATGTCTCGTGCGCTGAATTTGCGCGGGTCAATCGGTCGTTTCGTGATTCGCAAGGGATATTTCGTGGCGGAACACGTCGTCGGGTTCAACTGATCGGCGCCATCTGCCCTATATATAGCAGATCTGCGGGTCCGTCACACAGAAAACGGAACAAGAAGACCATCGGATAGTCACAGCAGGCGCTCGCGCACGCAGATGCGAATCGCTTCAGCCCTGCTATGCACCCCCATTTTCCTGTAGGCATTGTTCAGATGCGTTTTCACCGTCCCCTCCGACATGTGCATCAATCGCGCAGTTGCGGCAGTGGTACGCCCACGCAAGTACTCTTGCAGCACTGCGATTTCGGTTTCGGTCAGCATCATCCGCAGGAACGCCCAAGAATGTTCCTGCCATCCCTCCAAATCCTTGCGATCAGACGCATGCGCCATGGTTCGCACATACTCCTGCAGGGAAGCTTCCTTGTGCAGTATGGCCGACATGCCAGAATCGATCCGATGATTTTCCCCATCGGCAAGACGGAAAGCCGTAGTTCCCACAACACGCGTTTCCGGGTGCGCATCACGCATAAGCCGAGACAGCTCGAAGCCATCCATTGCTGGCATCATCACATCAGTCAACACTACGTCGGGAACCAAATCAGGCGATTTGCACAGCGCCAGAGCTTCTCCACCGTTGCAGATGCTCCACAGCACATGCACCGGAGTGGAAGCATCCTCGAACATTGCACGTAATGCTCTTGCCACTAGAGGGTCGTTGTCAACTATTCCCGCAGTGATGAACTCCCGGAATTCTCGGCTACTGCTCATGATTCAGCTCTTCCCACATTTCTAATTTCTACGTGGAATATTTCTGCACGGAATAGCAATGCACACACTCCACTCCCCGTTCTCCTGCGCACATTCCAACGATCCCCCTACGGTCTCGATCTCCCGCCGCAGCAACGTCAGCCCACATTCTGAAGTAAACGCGGAAGAATTTCCACCACTTAAATCAGAAGGGCCATCGGTTGAATCATTGACTCGCGTATCGACAGGATTAGAATCGACAGGATTAGAGGAATACACATCCACATGATTGCCACTGGCCCCCACTTCCAAAGCATAGGCGCCGGGCGCACCGTATTTCAGCATGTTCGCACCCAATTCACGCACGCACGCCTCGACCAACCGCACGCATTCCGCGCTCACGTGCCGGCAGTCACCGCTCATGTGAGCCTCGCCAACCCATCCTTGGCTTGCCATGCGCTGAGACAGCTCGTCAAGAATCGGAGAGATTGTTGCAGACAGACTTTCCCCAGCCGCACTTTCGCCTTCCACCACGAGCGCCTTCTCCCCCTTGACTTCGGCCGCGCCCAACGCCGAACGTTCCGGAATGATGATCTCCTGCCGCAATTGTGTAAGGCTCTGCTTCAGGATTTCCTCAATCTCACCGAATCCCGCACGCATCGCGTCACCATCGGCATCATGCGACGCAATCGCACGGCAACGCAGAATGGCATACACCAGACCGTTCGCCAAAGAATCATGCAGCACATGCAGAACGTACAACCGGCGCGCATACTGTTCAGTCCGCTCCCTGGCAGCCGCCCTCTCGCCCGCCGCCTTGGACAGCGTGCCGAACAGAGCGCCAACGCACCACCACATCGCACACCCTTGAACCGAGGGAGCAATGGAAAGAGCCAACTCGTTACCCGAAGCAATACCAATACACTCAGGCACGCAGCCGATCACAAGTACAATCACCGCCAATTTCAGCGATTTCCACCTGTATCCAAGCACCACCAAAGCAAGCCACATGGGAGCCGAATTCAACCAATTGACATCCGGCCCCGCATAAGGCACCACCATGTATGCCACACAACATGCAGCAACGGCAATAGCGAAGAATTCCGGAGCACAAGGCAACGCAACGAGCAGCATCACAAGCACCAATAACGGCCAAGCCGTCGGAATGGCAACAATGGCTGAAACACGAAAACCGCCTCCGCCCCACACCACAATCAACCACACCGCACACAACCACGACGCTGCGCAATACGTCCAACGATCGCGCACGAAATCATGTATTCCAGAAAGCATTCGAGAAGCCATTAGCATCCTATATGCCTTACGCAACGGACACGGCAACGCCCATGATCTTCAACCATTTCACACCCGCATTTGCCGATGAGGAACGTTAATAGCATACCGCACACGATTCCAGCGCAATTAATGATTACATCATCGATATCACATATGCCGAGTCCCAGCACGTATTGCAGGAATTCCACTATTGAAATCGAAGAAACGGCCATCGCGCAAGCCCAAGCATGCTTATTGAGCGCATCATGGAACATGATTCCGGCTGGCACGAATAACAGCAGATTCAACACCAAAGTCGAAGACAAAGGAAACAGCTCATCTATGATTGCCGTAATGTCCCAATTTATTCCGCGTACGCCGGGACTTTTCAGCAGAATGGCCAGAAAAACGAGCGCACAGTACCCCCATTGCTGGCAGGATATCAGCCACCTCGGAATTCCCCTACCAAATAACTCCAAATCAACAAAACATAAAAGCGTGGCCCCGGCAGCCCAAAAGGCAAGCGACGTCAAAAACATTTCTGGTTTATCTTCCAAAGCACCATTCGTCATGGTCACAAGGTATCCCCACATGACCTTCATATAAATCAGACATGCACAGACGCCGCACAATGCCGAAACCACGCATTTCGTCAGAACCCAACGTGCTCGGACGCCTGCCAAGATTCCCCGCTCACCGCATGTGCGCCCTCGTCCAGATTGCATCAACTAATATACCCATTGAACGAATAGTTCGAACCATCAAAGGTGATGTAGAACGACGTTCCAGTATCCATACCACTCAAAGAGAGCGTTGCGCTCTGCCCTGCGCCCACACGAGTCTGAGCATATGTGGTAAACACTGTTTTAGCCTTGACCGTAATAGTTCCAGAACCAGTGTTATTCACCTTGATTGTGTATGAACGCTTCCCTTTAAACTGCCAATTGGTATATAACGTCTGAGAAGTCGAATAGCCGGAGAAATCGTATCGTCCACTCTTATTGACTTCCCAAGTCTTGGACGGTCTGGACGTAGAACGGGTTGCTGCTTCTGGACACACTGGAGAAACTCCCACATTCCTCTCATCCGTGCCTACCGAAATATCGGTATTGTCGAATTCCGGTTCAGCCGCATATGCCATGCCGCCTGTGCCGAACGCCAAAATAAACGACAAGCCCACAGCCGCAATCTTTGTCAAAGACGTTCCACGATTGTTTTTCATATTTCCTCCTGTTTATCATCTGACGCAATTTACGTCCGATAAGACGAAACATTAAGGCAGCGGCACACTGGAACGGACGGCGTTGCCTCATACGAATGGTCAGAGTTTCATGGCGGCACCGACCTTGTACCGACTTTCAAACTTACGAAGCGCAATTAGAACGTCGATAGGCTGTATGCGCTGAATTTGCGCGGGTCGATCGGTCGTTTCGTGATTCGCAAGGGATATTTCGTGGCGGAACACGTCGTCGGGTTCAACTGATCGCGATTTCCGACGATTTGACGGTCAATCGACAGCCTGGATGGCACTATCTACCTTATATATGGCAGAACTGACGTACGGGGGTAAGGATGCAGCCGTGAGGCTGTTGGAAGCAGCACTGACGCTTCCAACAGCCTACGTTCATGCGGAACCGCCCCAAGCGCGGAAACCTGGCTCATTGGGACGGGTTTTGCCGGATTTCAGGACTTTATGCTCAGTTCCAGCGGTCGGACATGGCGAAACTGTTGTGCATGAGATTGCTGGACGTGTAGAGCACGTCGTTGAGCAGTTTCGTAACGTGAGTGCGCAAGTATTCCGCCATTTCTTCGTTGGACTGCTGCAGTCTGACGACGATTGCAATACTTGCGTTTTCCGTAATATCCGCGGTCCCTGCACTCTCTTGCGATTCGGACGCGCTCGCTTGCGCGGTCATCTCACGCAATTCGGCATCGGTACGTTCCACCAGACGATGGCCGTAAGAGCGGGCCGATTCCGCAAATTCTTCGATCGCATTGCTGGTTTCGTAGAAATGCGCGTCGGCGAGCGCGGCGATCAAACGGTTCGCCCAGTACAGGTTGCTGGTCGAGACTTCCGGCGTGGTGTCGCGCAGGTAGGCGGGCGTATCGTTGACGTTCGCATAGAACGGCGTGGCCGCAGTGAAGGGGCCGGAACCGTACGAAATCCACATGATCGAGCGGCTGGCTTCCGGCGCGTACGGGCGGATCTGCATGGCCACCATATGCCCGGTACGGTTGATGCCGATCGGACGGTAGCGATGGCGGCTTTCCGACGTTCCGAGCGTGCCGTACGGGTCATAAGGGGTCCCCTCGAAGTGTGCGCTCATCAGGAAGTCGACGTCTTCGAGCGTCACAGCGTTCTCAGGCACGCGACACCACGGAATATCGTCGGACGCGGGCGTGTAGCGGGCGGCCGGCGAATCCCAATCCTCGCTTGGATTGAGGTAGCGCTGCATGTACCAGGCACGCGGAGTGTTGTAGATGCGGTCTTTGGTGGTGGCGGTGCCGAAAGCCGTGCGCGGATTGAAATGGCTGTGGCCCAGCGTCGCGCCGCTACTGCTATTGCTGCCACCGTTCATGCTGACGTTTCCGAAAGCACTCGTCGACTGGAATCCGAAGCCACTACTTGCAGCCGCGCTCATAGTGCGGTCAAGGTGATGCGCGTCCATGAATTCGCGCAAATCGGCACTGCACATGAATTCACGTTGGGTGTTGAAGGCGTCGTCGAAGTCGAAATCGTCGATGCCGAGCTGGTTGGGGATGGTCGCATAGCAGTCGTCCGGCACGCGGCGGGCGATCCAATGGTGCCCGCCGATCGTTTCGACATACCAGATTTCGTTTACGTCGGAAATGATGATGCCATTCGATTCGTAGGTGCCGTATGTTTCAAGCAGTTCGGCGAGACGTGCGACGCCTTCGCGTGCCGTGGTTACGTAAGGCAGCACAAGGGTGATGATGTCTTCTTCTCCGATTCCGCCCGGGATTTCGGGGGTGCTAGTGGCTTCGTTCGCCGGTTGCAGTTTGACGAGCGGATCAGCGGCTAGCACGCGCTCGTTGACTGCGATGGTTTCGGTGGCGCTCATCGCCACATTGCGCTCGTTGACGCCCGCTTCCGCGAGAATTCCGCGATTTGGCAGCACGTTCGGCACAATGCTGTATCGGCATGGATTGTCGGGAAGATCGATTTCGACATGACTGAGCACACTGCGGTAATGCCTCGGTTGGTCTTGCGGTGCGACCGCAATGAATTTCTTGGGGTCGTAACGGCCGGAACCGGAATCATCGTCGCGTGCGATGATGGTGGAGCCGTCGTAGCTGGCTTTCTTGCCTACAAGAATCGTGGTACATGACATGCATTCCACTGTACGAGCAGATATGCAGAAATGATATTGCGATTCGCGGGAATTCGATGATGGTTTGGCGATGACTTGGTGATAATCCATGGTTTTTTGTTACTTACAGCTGATTCGTGTGGCGTTTTGCGTAAATATGCTGTATACTGTCTCTCTGTTGCCCCTCTAGCTCAACGGTTAGAGCAGCGTCCTTTTAAGTCGTGGGTTGTGGGTTCGAATCCCACGGGGGGCACATGCGAAAAGCCTCGGAAGTTAGTGTTTTCAACGATTTCCGAGGCTTTCTTGTTGTTACAGCCTAATGGAGCAAAGGCCGCAACCCAGCATTTACCCAGTACATTCACTGCTATAGGCATCACAGACTCGCCATCATTTCACGACCGTCCGCAACGCATCTTGCACCCATCCAACAGCACTAGAAACAGTTTCGACATGCGCTCAGACGCGAATTCCGTAGTTTGAGGTACACTGGAGCATATTCGAACAAACGTTCGTATTTTCGGGAATTCTAGGGAATTCCCCACTATATACAGTGAGGAATCTCACGACACACCACTACCGGTAGTGTGTATGCTAGATAGTGGCTTGCGTAAGCGAGCATAACCGAAGAACGTGGCCGACACGGCTTTCACAAACGACGAAAGCCATTTGCATAGGGAGGAAATCGAATGACCGTGACCGTCTTCACCAATCCGAGCAACCCGCAATGCGAAGCCACCGAACAAGAGCTTGCAAAGCTGGGCGTGCGTTACGACACCGTCGACCTGACGAAGAACCCGTCCACCTTCGAACAGATCAAAAACGCTGGCTTCAAGCAGATTCCGGTCGTCATCTCACCGAACTCCTCATGGAGTGGACATAGGCCAGATCTGATCCGCCAGCTCGCACAAAGCTTCGCCGCATAGCCCAGCCCAGCCAGCCCGCTACATGCGGCCGGCCGTAGACGGGTCAAGCGTCATGGTCTGGAACCGATTGACCATGAAGTCGTCGTCGAAATACGTGGCGAAGAATTGCGAAACAGGCGAATTCTGCGCAATACCCGCCATACGCGAATACCAGGCATCCAGCGCCATCAACGTCATCACGCCGTCAACGACAATCAGCGCAAAACACACCGCCGTCAACGTATAGCGAATCTTCCACGGAATACGCTGAATCATCGCAAGCAAATGCGGCAGAATCAGCTTCACCCACACCAAGCCAAGTATTCCCCAGAAAAACATGTATTTGCCGGATGTGCGCCCATCAATTGACAGCCATTGACCCGTGTAATCCCACGCGCGAATACCGAATGCAACTTCCATGAACCAGCTGGTGAAATATTCGAACGCACCGCCAATCACCGCGCTTGCGCAGAAAATCAGCATCCAATTCGACCGCCACAAGTGGTTGAGCAACACCGTCAGAATCACCGCGCCAAAACCGTAGATAGGCGAGAACGGCCCCCACAAAAATCCGGCGCGATCCTGCCATTCGCCGAACAGCACATAGTGGTACAGCGTCTCCACCACCAGACCAAACACGCAACCGACCACAAATAGCCAGAATAAGTTGAAGAAATCCAACGAAATATAGCCCTTGCCAGTCAGATCACGGCCGGCCATGCCCTTCGAAACAGCCGTCTCATACTCGCTGCGCGCATCCAAACGACGAAGCGCGAACTGCAAACGACGCTCCTCGCGCAGCGACGGATCAGCCGTAATATGCAACGCAACCAATACAAGCAGCTGCACGACCGGACCGATCAGATTCACACCCAAACCCTGCAACGACAACGACAATAGGCCTTCCGCAAGCGTTAGCGGAATCATCAAATACGTCCATTGCGCGATATGCCGACGCTTGTTGAGAATCAGCAGCACGCCGAAAACCGCAAGGCATGCGGTGGAGACCAGTAGCACCACAGCATGAATAACCGACAGAATAGTGGTGAGATTCAGCGCGCCAAACGCCAGTTTGCCGGAAAGCGCGGCGCGGACTGCATACAGGCAGGAAATCACGATGATCGGCAACGTCACCACGCCTTCGACCAGCATGACGATGCCGTAAATGCGTGCAATCAGCGGCAGTCTACGGTCGGCCGGATTGTCGTCGGCTTCCGCCGATTTTGATTGCGCAATGATGCCGGCCTCTTCGATCGCTGTGATTTCGGTTTCGTCGGCGATGGCCGCGCTCACTTCTTCGGTTTTGCCCATACTATTCGTCCTTCCCTGTACAACGCTACCAAAGCCCAATCGCAGTGCGCTATACGAGAAGATTGTTTGTGCGCAACCCGCACAACCTGTGATTTCTGTCTGCACAAGTCACGTGCCATCTCGTAATCACAAGATGCGCAGACAGCAGACTCGACTTGCGCATGCACAGAATGCAAGTTGTGCGGCCACTAACGGCAAGATTCACAGTCCCGCCGCAGTTTGTCGTGTTTATTTCAGTCATGGGCGGAGCACATTTACGTCCGTGCCCAAATTTGTCCGAGAGCGAGCATTACGATACGGGAGGCGTAGCGCTACGAATAACGTATCGCTACGTGCCAACACGGTCGAACATCCATTGGACTGGGGAGACAATGCGCAACGTACTGCAGATTCTGCGTCGTGATCTCAAACGACTCGTCACCGTACCCGCCGCCTGGGTCATCATGATCGGCATAATCATCATTCCGCCGCTGTACGCATGGTTCAACATCTACGGATTCTGGAATCCGTACGGCAACACCCAAGGCATCAAAGTTGCCGTGGCCAACGTCGATAAAGGCACCGACAACGCCCTGCTCGGCAAAATGAACCTCGGCGACCAGATCGAAGACACGCTGAAAGACAACGACCAGCTTGGCTGGGAATTCATGGGCAAGGCCGAAGCGATGGAAGCGATACAGTCCGGCGACTGCTATGCGGCGATCATCATCCCCTCCAATTTCAGCGAGGATCTCGCCAACGTCGTGACCGACAGCAAGAACCGGCCGACGCTGGAATACTATGTCAACGAAAAATCGAACCCAATCTCCCCGAAAATCACCGATCAAGGCGCGACCACCGTCGACCGTACCGTCAACAACACCTTCGTCTCCACTGTCAGCGAAGTACTCACTAAAGCCGTGAACTCCGCGAACGGAACCATCAACGGCAAAACCAACTCCTTCGTCAACGAAACCACAGCAGAACTCGACAAAACCCAGAAGAACGTAAACCTCATCCGCTCCACCATCGAAGATCTTGACGCACAGCTCGCCAACGTGCCGCAACAAACGCAATCCGCACGTCAGGCAATGAACGACGTGCAACTGGCCGCAGCAAGCGCCGGCAAGGGCCTGGCGAACACCGCCACCGCCATCGGCACCGCACAGAACGGTCTCAATACCTTCACTTCCAACGCCAACACTGCTTTGGAAAACGGTTCCGGCCTGATTTCGCAGGCCACCAGCGACACCACCACCAGCATCAACAAGGTGACCACAGCCGTCTCTTCCGCGAGCGGAGCCGCACAGCAGGCCGTCAGCAGCATGCAAAGCGTGACCGACCGTAACGCCCAGCTCATCGAGAAGCTCAAGAACGTCAGCGACAACACGCAGTACCAAGACATCATCAAGAAGCTTGAAGACACCAACAACACGGCCGCTGGCACGCTCAACGACCTCAAAACGTTGAGCGAGAACACGCAATCCACGTCCGACAGCGTGTCCAAACTCGCCACCGACTTCAACACCAGCACGCAAAATTCACTGAAAAGCATGGGAGATGCCCGCAACACGTTGAATTCCGGCGCGCTCCCCCAGCTCAACTCAGGCCTGAGCTCGCTCGCCATGACCGCTGGCACGCTGTCTGGCACCGTGACCAGCCAAAACACCATCGTCACCCAAACCTCCGCCGTGCTCGACCAGCTCGACCAGACAACGAACGACACCCGCACCACCCTGCAGAACACCGACAAGCAGCTTGAACAGGTGGAGAACAAGCTCATCACCGTCAGCACCGACCTGAAGGC
>SKEV01000209.1_pt1 | contig 43058 bp, 41 predicted proteins | sample 4819531 | NCBI WGS metagenome assembly SKEV01 (sample SAMN11008800, study PRJNA524170) | human gut metagenome | biome: Human fecal sample; material: Feces; isolation source: fecal sample from pouch patient p9, p28 | host: Homo sapiens | place: Israel: Tel-Aviv | collected 2016-08-01 | reverse complement strand
CATATGAACCCTTTCTAATGTGAGTTTCGTCGCTTTTCATTATAGGTCATATGGGACTTTTTTTCTACACTAAAAAAGGCTCCATAATCTCTACAGTGGATTTACCCACTACAGAAATTATAGAGCCTTTTTTCTTTTGGCCTGAGGATTGTGGGTAAAAACTATGTAAAACTGGGTAATAAGTAGAGAAAAAATACGCGTTTTATGATAAAATATAACGAGCATATACTTGGTAAGGAATTTTTATGTTTAATTTTAGAAGAAAAGAAAAAACGCCTCATCTAGATAAGATTCCCAACCATATCGGGATTATCATGGATGGTAATGGTCGTTGGGCAAAAAAACGCATGCAGCCTCGTGTGATGGGGCACAAAGCGGGAATGGATGCCCTTCAAGAAGTCACAATAAAAGCGTCACAGCTAGGTGTTAAGATTTTAACTGTTTATGCTTTTTCAACTGAAAATTGGTCACGTCCTGAAAGCGAAGTGTCCTTCATCATGAATTTACCTGTGGAATTCTTTGATAAATACGTCCCAGAATTGAATGCCAATAACGTTCGGGTGCAAGTGATTGGGGATACCAAGCGACTTCCAGAAGCTACTTTAGATGCTTTGAATCGTGCTTGCGAAACAACCAAACACAACTCAGGCTTGATTTTAAATTTTGCCTTGAATTATGGTGGTCGTGCAGAAATCACAGAAGCGGTGAAAATGATTGCGCAAGAAGTATTGGAGGCTAATATCAGTCCTGATGATATCACAGAAGAAGTGATTGCCAATCACTTGATGACCAATCATTTACCATATTTGTATCGTGACCCAGACTTGATTATCAGAACAAGTGGCGAGTTGCGTCTGAGCAATTTCTTGCCTTGGCAATCGGCTTACAGTGAGTTTTACTTCACACCTGTTTTGTGGCCTGATTTTAAAGGGGACGAATTGGTGAAAGCTATTGAATCGTATAACGAGCGTCAGCGTCGTTTTGGTGGAATATAGAAAGGGCTAACATGAAACAACGTGTCATTTGGGGGGCAATTGCCTTAGTTATTTTTCTGCCTTTTCTACTGTGGGGCGGCTTATCTTTTCAGGTTTTTGTAGGTCTGTTAGCGATGATTGGTGTCGCTGAGATGTTACGCATGAAGGGGCTAGAATTCTTCTCACTTGAAGGGGTTTTAGCCATGCTGGGTGCTTTTGTTTTGACGGTGCCTTTGGACCACTATTTCCCATCATTGCCGATTGATTCGAGTTTCTCAGTTTATGGGATTTTGGTTTTCTTATTGTTAGCAGGAACGGTTATCAACAGCGATGACTATTCGTTTGAGGACGCGGCTTATCCGATTGCCTCAAGCCTTTACGTTGGTATTGGTTTCCAAAATCTTGTTGCTGCTCGAATGAGCGGTCTGGATAAAGTCTTGTTTGCCCTCTTTATTGTGTGGGCGACGGATATTGGCGCTTACATGATTGGTCGCCGTTTTGGTACGCGTAAGCTCTTGCCAAAAGTATCGCCTAATAAAACCATCGAAGGTAGTTTAGGCGGTGTGGTTTGTGCGATGGTGGTATCACTTGTCTTTATGCTGGTTGATAAAGCCGTTTATGCGCCGCATCATTTGTTGGCGATGCTGCTTTACGTTGCTTTATTTAGTGTTTTTGGGCAATTTGGTGACTTGGTGGAAAGTGCCATCAAACGTCATTTTGGGGTGAAAGACTCTGGAAGATTGATTCCTGGGCATGGTGGTATTTTGGACCGCTTTGATTCAATGATTTTTGTTTTCCCAATTATGCACCTTTTTGGTCTATTTTAAACACGATTTAATAGGGTATTGATAATTCCTGTTCTGTTAGAAGAATAGGAATTCTATCATTTTTCCTGCCGTATGGAAAGGAGTCAAATGCTCGGAATTTTAACCTTTATTATTGTTTTTGGTATTTTAGTGGTGGTTCACGAATTTGGGCATCTCTATTTTGCCAAAAAATCTGGTATCTTGGTTAGAGAATTTTCAATCGGAATGGGTCCTAGGATTTTCTCGCATATTGACAAAGAAGGTACCGCTTATACCATTCGTATCCTACCTTTAGGTGGTTATGTGCGAATGGCAGGCTGGGGTGAGGATACAACTGACATTAAAACAGGAACGCCTGCCAGCCTCACGCTAAACGCAGACGGTGTGGTGACGCGTATCAATTTATCGCAAAAACAATTGGACCGCACTGCTCTTCCAATGAATGTGACATCGTATGATTTGGAAGACAAACTTGAAATCACTGGTTTGGTATTGGACGAAACCAAAACTTACGCCGTTGATCATGATGCAACCATCGTGGAAGAGGACGGTACGGAAATTCGTATCGCTCCCCTTGATGTTCAGTATCAAAATGCGACTGTTTGGGGACGTTTAATCACTAACTTTGCAGGGCCTCTAAACAACTTTATTTTAGGAACAATTGCTTTTATCGTCCTTGTCTTTATGCAAGGTGGGGTTCCAAACACAGCGTCTAACGTGATTCAAGTGACGCCAGATGGTGCCATGCAGGAAGCTGGTGTTAAAAGTGGTGACCGTATTTTAAAAATCGCCAATTACGAGGTTTCAAATTGGGATGACTTGTCTGATGCCGTTTCAAAAGCGACCGACCATTTGTCAGAGGGTGATACCATTGACGTGACTGTCAAGACCACATCAGGTTCGGTTGAAAATGTGGCTGTTCGTCCGAAAAAGAACAATGGCAGTTATTTCATAGGCGTTTCCCCTGGTCTAAAAACAGGTTTTTGGGACAAGGTGACAGGTGGCTTTAAACTCGCTGGCCAAAGTGTGACAATGATTTTAAGTGCCTTGAGAAGCCTGATTTCCCAATTTAGCTTAGACAAGCTAGGTGGTCCAGTTGCTATCTACGAAGCGTCTAGCCAAGCCGCATCAAACGGTTTAATCTCTGTTGTTTATTTGTTAGCGACCTTGTCAATGAATTTAGGTATTGCCAATTTGATCCCTATCCCAGCTTTGGATGGTGGTAAAATTTTGATGAATCTGATTGAAATGGTTAGAGGAAAACCGCTAAAACAAGAAACAGAAACGTATATTACCTTGGCAGGAGTTGCCATCTTGTTTGTTTTGATGATTGCGGTCACATGGAATGATATCATGCGTGTCTTTTTCTAAAGGCAGCTGACTACAATTCGTTACTATAATTATTTTGGAAAGGAATTTAGGCGATTTTGCCATGAACAAGAGGATAAGTAAGCTAAGGTTAGATGAAAAGCTTGCTTATTTTCATGAAAATCGCCATTATCGTGTTATGAAACAATCACAAATGCTTATCCCTACACTTCGCGAAATGCCAAGTGATGCCCAAGTTATTAGCCATGCTTTGATGGTTCGTGCTGGATACGTTCGCCAAGTATCAGCTGGTATCTATGCCTACCTTCCTTTAGCGAACCGTACGATTGAGAAATTCAAAGCCATTATGCGCGAAGAATTTGAAAAAATCGGTGCCGTTGAAATGTTAGCACCAGCGCTTTTAACCGCTGATTTGTGGCGTGAATCAGGTCGTTACGAAACTTACGGTGAAGACCTTTATAAATTGAAAAACCGTGACAAATCTGACTTTATCCTTGGTCCAACACATGAAGAAACCTTCACTAGCTTGGTGCGTGATGCGGTTAAATCTTACAAACAATTGCCGTTAAATCTTTACCAAATCCAATCAAAATACCGTGATGAAAAACGCCCTCGTAATGGTTTGCTTCGTACGCGTGAATTTATCATGAAAGATGGTTACAGTTTCCATGCGGATTACGATGGTTTGGATGTGACTTACGAAGAATACCGCAAAGCTTATGAAGCTATTTTCACGCGCGCGGGTCTTGATTTCAAAGGTATTATTGGTGACGGTGGTGCCATGGGTGGTAAAGATTCTCAAGAATTTATGGCGATTACACCAGACCGTACAGACCTTGACCGTTGGGTAGTTCTTGACAAGTCTATTGCCTCAATGGACGAAATTCCTGAAGATGTTTTAGAAGATATCAAGAAAGAATTGGCGTCATGGTTGGTATCAGGTGAAGATACGATTGCTTACTCAACAGAGTCAACTTACGTTGCTAACTTGGAAATGGCAAGCAACGAATACAAACCAAAAACAAAAGTGGTTGCTCAAGAAGACGTTCAACGTGTGGAAACACCAAATTGCAAAACCATTGACGAAGTGGCTGCTTTCTTAAACGTGCCAGAAAGCCAAACCATTAAAACCCTTCTATTCATCGCTGATAATGAGCCTGTAGTGGCGCTTTTGGTTGGTAATGACCAAGTCAACGAAGTGAAATTGAAAAACTATCTTGGGGCTGATTTCCTTGACCCAGCTAGCGAAGAGGACGCTGTTAAAGTCTTTGGAGCAAACTTTGGTTCACTTGGACCTGTTCAATTGCCAGAAAATGTGCGTATCGTGGCTGACCGCAATGTTCAAGATGTGGCAAATGCAGTTGTTGGGGCAAATGAAGATGGTTACCACTTAACAGGTGTCAACCCAGGTCGTGATTTTGAGGCAGAATACGTTGATATTCGCGAAGTCAAAGAAGGTGAAATCTCACCAGACGGTAAAGGAACGCTTAAATTTGCGCGTGGTATTGAAATTGGTCACATTTTCAAATTGGGAACGCGTTATTCTGAAAGCATGGGTGCAACGATTCTTGACCAAAATGGTCGTGCTGTGCCAATTATTATGGGCTGCTACGGTATCGGAGTTAGCCGTATCTTGTCAGCTGTGATTGAACAACACGCTCGCCTCTTTGTGACGAAAACACCAAAAGGTGCTTACCGCTTTGCGTGGGGTATTAACTTCCCTAAAGAATTGGCACCATTTGATGTGCACGTCATCACTGTCAATGTGAAAGATGAAGCTGCTCAAGCATTGACAGCTAAAGTTGAAGCAGATTTGGTTGCTAAAGGTTACGAAGTCTTAGTTGACGACCGTAATGAACGCGTTGGTTCTAAATTCTCAGATAGCGACCTTATTGGTTTGCCAATCCGTGTCACTGTTGGTAAAAAAGCTGAAGATGGTATCGTCGAAGTGAAAATCAAGGCAACTGGTGACACTATTGAAGTCAATGTAGAAAACCTCATTGAAACCCTTGATATTTTAACCAAAGAACAATAATCCTTAACAATCTGGACCTTGGGTTCAGATTGTTTTGTCTTTACCCAAAAGGGGCAGCTTAATATCGAAAAAAGTCCTATTTTATGGTAAAATGAAAAAAATACGCTTTTGACAAAGGGAAACATGACACGTGTTTCCTCTTTTATTCAGTCCTTGTGGCTAGTTAGTTTTTGGAATTGAGGTCGTTTACGCATGATGTCAGAATTGTTTAAGAAATTGATGGAGCAAATTGAGATGCCGCTTGAAATGCGACAATCGCCTGCTTTTTCATCTGCCGATATTCGTGAGGTCAAGGTGCATTCTGTTTCTCGCCTTTGGGAATTCCATTTTTCATTTGCAGAAATTTTGCCTATTGAAATCTACCGTGAACTGTCTTATCGTTTGGTTCAGACCTTCAAACAAGCCGATATTAAGGCGACCTTTGACATTCAAGCAGAAACGGTTGATTTTTCACAACCCTTATTGCAAGCTTATTATGAGGAGGCTTTTGAACACGCACCTTGTGACAGTGCGAGTTTTAAAGCGTCTTTTAGCAAATTAAAAGTGGCTTATGATGGGCAAAAAGTGGTGATTGAAGCGCCAGCTTTTGTCAACAATGAGCATTTTCGCAAAAATCATCTGCCCAATCTCACGCGTCAATTTGAAGCCTTTGGCTTTGGTCGGGTGGCTTTTGATATTCATTCGGATGAGGTAATGACGCAAGCCTTGACGGAGGATTTTACTTCTAATCGTGAGGCTATAGTGGAAAAAGCGGTGCAGGACAACCGTGAAGCCGTGAAATCATTAGAAGCAACCATGCCGCCAGTTGAAGAAGCACCAAAACCAGCCCCTGACTTTAGAGAACGTGCTAAACAGCGTCAAGCAGGATTTGAAAAGGCTGAAATCACGCCAATGGTCGAAGTGACCACGGAAGAAAATCGTATCGTTTTTGAGGGAATGGTGTTTGATGTGGAGAAAAAGACCACACGAACAGGCCGCCACATCATCAATTTCAAAATGACAGACTACACCTCTAGCTTTGCCTTGCAAAAATGGGCTAAAGACGATGATGAATTAAAAAAATACGATATGATTGCCAAAGGTGCTTGGTTGCGTGTGCGTGGAAATGTGGAAAACAACCGCTTCACCCATGCCTTGACCATGAATGTGCAAGATGTCAAAGAAATTGTGCACCATGAGCGCAAGGACCTCATGCCAGAAGGTCAAAAACGAGTGGAATTTCACGCTCATACCAATATGTCCACCATGGATGCCTTGCCAACCGTGGAAGAATTGATTGATACTGCTGCGAAATGGGGGCATAAGGCTGTTGCCATTACCGACCACGGCAATGTGCAAAGTTTCCCGCATGGTTATCATAGGGCTAGAAAAAATGGAATTAAGGCGATTTTTGGCTTGGAAGCCAATATCGTTGAGGACAAGGTACCAATTGCTTACAATCCTGCTGATTTGGACCTAAACGAAGCGACTTATGTCGTGTTTGACGTGGAAACCACAGGACTTTCTGCGGTTAATAACGATTTGATTCAGATTGCGGCGTCTAAGATGTACAAGGGTAATATCGTCGAGCAATTTGATGAATTTATCAATCCAGGGCACCATTTATCTGCCTTTACAACTGAGTTGACAGGGATTACGGATAATCATGTCCGCAATGCTAAACCAATTGAACAAGTCTTGCAGATGTTCCAAGATTTCTGCAAAGATACCATTCTCGTTGCTCACAATGCCACCTTTGACGTTGGTTTTATGAATGCGAACTATGAGCGTCACGGTATGCCAACGATTACCCAGCCTGTCATTGACACGCTGGAATTCGCCCGCAATCTTTATCCAGAGTACAAACGCCATGGTTTGGGACCATTGACCAAGCGTTTCCAAGTATCGCTTGAGCATCACCACATGGCCAATTACGATGCGGAAGCTACGGGTCGCCTGCTCTTTATTTTCTTGAAGGAAGCCCGTGAGAAGCACGGTTTGACCAATATGATGGATTTAAACACCAAGCTGGTTGCTGAGGATTCTTACAAAAAAGCCCGTGTCAAGCACGCCACTATTTACGTGCAAAACCAAACAGGTTTGAAAAATATGTTCAAGCTGGTCAGTTTGTCAAATGTGAAATATTTTGAAGGTGTGGCGCGTATTCCAAGAACAGTTTTAGATGCTCACCGCGAGGGCTTGCTTGTAGGAACGGCTTGTTCGGAAGGAGAAGTCTTTGATGCGGTCTTGTCATCGGGGGTTGATGCAGCGGTCAAGGTGGCACAATACTATGATTTTATCGAAGTGATGCCGCCAGCTATTTATGCTCCTTTGCTGGCTCATGGTACCATTAAGGACGAAGAAGGCATTCATCAGGTCATTCGGGATTTGATCGAGGTAGGCCGCCGTTTGAATAAGCCCGTTTTAGCGACAGGAAATGTGCACTATATCGAGCCTGAGGATAAGATTTACCGTGAAATTATTGTCCGAAGCTTAGGGCAAGGGGCCATGATTAACCGTCCTATCGGTCGTGGTGAAGATGCCAAGCCTGCTCCACTGCCTAAGGCTCATTTCCGCACCACCAATGAAATGCTGGATGAGTTTGCCTTTTTGGGTGAGGAGTTGGCTTATGATATCGTCGTAACCAATACCAATGCTTTTGCAGACCGTTTTGAAGAGATTGAAGTGGTCAAAAAAGATTTGTACACGCCTTTCCTTGATAAAGCCGAAGAGCGCGTGGCGGAGATGACCTACCAAAAAGCCTTTGAAATTTACGGCAACCCATTGCCCGATATCATTGATTTGCGGATTGAAAAAGAACTGACGTCTATTTTGGGGAATGGCTTTGCCGTGATTTACTTGGCGTCACAGATGCTGGTTATCCGTTCCAATGAGCGTGGGTACTTGGTAGGTTCGCGTGGGTCTGTTGGGTCAAGTTTTGTGGCGACCATGATTGGAATTACCGAGGTTAATCCTATGCCTCCGCACTATGTCTGCCCAAATTGCCAACACTCAGAATTCATCACAGATGGTTCCGTGGGATCTGGCTATGATTTGCCAGATAAAGATTGCCCAGAATGCGGCACTCGTTACAAAAAAGATGGCCACGACATTCCTTTTGAAACCTTCCTTGGTTTTGATGGGGACAAGGTACCCGATATTGATTTGAACTTCTCAGGGGACGACCAGCCATCTGCTCACTTGGATGTGCGTGATATTTTTGGGGAACAATATGCCTTTCGTGCAGGAACCGTTGGTACTGTTGCGGATAGGACGGCTTACGGATTTGTCAAAGGCTATGAGCGTGATTATGGTAAATTCTACCCTGAAGCTGAGGTGGAACGCTTGGCACAAGGCGCAGCTGGTGTCAAACGGACGACAGGACAGCACCCAGGAGGGATCGTCGTTATTCCAAACTACATGGATGTTTACGATTTTACCCCTGTTCAATACCCAGCCGATGATTTGTCAGCGGAATGGCAGACCACGCACTTTAACTTCCATGATATCGATGAAAACGTCTTGAAACTCGATATTCTCGGTCATGATGATCCGACCATGATTCGAAAATTACAGGACTTGTCAGGCATTGATCCCAAAGACATTCCAGCAGATGATCCCGATGTCATGGCCCTCTTTTCTGGTACAGAGGTGCTTGGTGTCACACCAGAACAAATTGGAACGTCGACAGGTATGCTGGGAATTCCAGAGTTTGGGACTAACTTTGTTCGAGGCATGGTCGAAGAAACCCATCCGACCACTTTTGCGGAATTGCTCCAGTTATCAGGGCTTTCACACGGTACTGATGTTTGGTTGGGAAATGCCCAAGATTTGATTAAAGAGGGCATTGCGACTCTAAAAACCGTTATCGGATGTCGTGACGATATCATGGTTTACCTCATGCACGCAGGTTTGGAGCCAAAAATGGCCTTTACCATTATGGAGCGCGTGCGTAAGGGCATGTGGCTGAAAATTTCAGACGAAGAGCGCAATGGCTATATCACTGCCATGCGTGACAATCATGTGCCTGACTGGTACATTGAGTCTTGTGGAAAAATCAAGTACATGTTCCCTAAAGCCCATGCAGCGGCTTATGTGTTGATGGCGCTCCGCGTGGCTTATTTCAAGGTACATTATCCTTTGTATTATTACTGTGCCTACTTTTCAATTCGTGCCAAGGCTTTTGAGCTTAAAACCATGAGTGCAGGTCTTGATGTGGTGAAAGAACGCATGGAGGATATTGCTGCCAAACGCAAGGCCAACGAAGCCTCTAACGTGGAAATCGACCTATACACCACCTTGGAATTGGTCAATGAAATGCTTGAGCGTGGCTACACCTTTGGTCAATTAGACCTTTACCGTAGCAATGCAACTGAGTTTATCATTGACGGCAACACCTTGATACCACCATTTATTGCCATGGATGGATTGGGTGAAAACGTTGCTAAACAAATTGTCAAGGCGCGTGAAGAAGGCGAATTCCTCTCAAAAATGGAACTCAGAAAACGTGGTGGCGTGTCTGCTACATTGGTTGATAAAATGGACGAAATGGGCATTCTTGGCAACATGCCAGAAGATAACCAGTTAAGTTTATTTGATGACTTTTTATAGATGTTAAGCGTCCCTAAAAACGAGCAAAGGCATTTTGTTCGTTTTTTCGTAAAAGCAAGGAGAAAAGATGTCTGAATTAACAAATCAAGCTGTGAAAGCCATGGTCGTCATGCGTAAGGCTTTTCGGACCATTGATACCACGGTGTCAGAAACCTTTAAAGCCGACGGCCTCACCCCGACTCAATTTAGCGTGCTGGATGTGCTTTATAGCAAGGGGCCTATGAAAATCGGAGAGCTGTTGGAAAGCACTTTGGCGACTTCGGGCAATATGACTGTTGTCATCAGAAATATGGAGAAAAAAGGCTGGGTCACGCGCACCACTTGCCCTAATGACAAACGTGCTTATTTAGTCACGCTGACAGAGGAAGGACGCCAAGTCATTGATCGTGCCCTGCCGCACCACATCACCAAAATCGAGGAAACCTTTGCCGTTCTCACCCCTCAAGAACAGCTTGAACTCATTCGCTTGCTCAAAAAATTCAAACCGCGTGAGCATAATCATTTACAAAAGCCAAAATAAAGCATACAATAAGCCTATAGAAATTACTATGTAGTGATAAACGAGTTATCGCTTGTATTAAGGAGAAAACGTATGAAAAAAGTATTATTTATTGTTGGTTCATTGCGCAAAGGGTCTTTCAATGAACAATTGGCTGAGAACGCCAAAAAAGCCTTGGCAGGCAAAGCAGAAGTTAGATACCTTGATTGGTCACAAGTTCCAGTCTTTTCACAAGATTTAGAGGCTCATTTGCCAAAAGCAGTCCAAGATGCTCGTCAAGCTGTTTTAGACGCAGATGCGATTTGGATCTTTTCTTCTGTTTATAACTTTGCTATTCCAGGTTCTGTTAAAAATCTTTTGGACTGGCTATCTCGTGCGTTAGACTTATCTGACCCACGAGGACCATCAGCAATCAACGAAAAAGTCACAACCGTTTCTATCGTAGCAAACGGCGGCCACGAACAAGTGGCAGAAAGCTACCGCGCCTTGCTTCCATTTATCCGTACCCAATTTGTTGATAACATCACCATGTCACATATCAACGATTCAGCTTGGGCAGATGGTGTATTTGTTCCAACAGCCGAAGTGTTAGTTGATCTTGACAAGCAAGCAGCGGCTTTATTAGCAGCTTTAGATTAAAATGGCAATGAAAAAACGGCCTTGCCCATGAGGGGCAAAGTCGTTTTTTCGATGCTTATTAGTCAATAATGAGCATGCCTTCTTTAACGGCAAATGGATTTTTAGGGTCAATGTGGTCGTAGAACATGATACCGTTTGTGTGGTCGATTTCGTGTTGCACAACGATTGAATTGTACCCTTTTAATTTAACGCGGTGTTTTTCACCGTTCTTGTCAAAATATTCCACAGTAACGCGTGCATGACGGACAACATAGCCTTCGACAACACGGTCAACAGACAAGCAGCCTTCACCATCAGCAAGCGCAGCATCTTGCACAGAATGTGCTACAACGCGAGGGTTGTACATAACCTCTTGCAAGCTGTAAGCTTCTTCTGGTGGGTTGCCGTCTTTGTCCTCAGGATTTGGCACAAGAACAGCAATAATGCGTTTTGAAATGTCCAATTGTGGAGCGGCTAAACCAACACCACCACGCAAGCCCATTTTTTCAGCCGTTACAGGGTCTTGTGAATTTTTCAAGAATTGTAGCATTTTTTCGCCTAGGATGATTTCCTCGTCAGACAATGGGAAAGTTACGTCTTGCGCAACGGCACGAAGGGTTGGATTTCCCTCACGAATGATATCATCCATATTGATTAAATGACTCGGTTTGACTAATTTTTTAATAGCAGACATAATTCCTCCTCTTTTCATTCTCTAATAACACTATAGCACAAAACAAGGCAAGCAGAAAGCTAAAGGCTTAATTCGTGATTTTGAGGGCGATTAACTGGCTCATATCTTTGATGCGGTAGTAGGGTTTTTCTTTTTCGATAATGCCCAAATCAATCAGCTCATGAATCACGCGCAGCAAATGGCGGTAGCTAACACTAAACGAATCCGCCAGACTCTTTAATTCTAAGGTAAATAAGCCCTTGTCCTCCACCGCTAAAATATGCGTGGCTAAGCGTTCTTTCAAGGTGTAATTTAGGTTGGTCGAAGCACGGATATTTTGGTCGTAAAGCGATTGCGCCAAGCCCTTGCTGAGGTTTAATAGCAAGGTATTATCTGCCAGCAATTCCTCGCGAATGCCCGCCAAGGGAAGTTGGACCACCACCGAGTCCTCAAGTGTAATCACTGATGATACTACAGGCTGATTAGTCAATAACTCAATATCCCCAAGCAAGGTTGGCTTGTCTTTGATGTCTAAAATGTGCTCCTTGCCGTTAAACAAACGACGGACAATTTTGACTTTGCCTTCCACAAAATAAGAAAGAGCCGTCAACTCTTCCCCTTGGTGGCAAATGGCTTCCCCAGCAGGTAGCCTAAAAACGTGTAATTTATCAAAATAGTGTTCTGGAAAAATCGACTTTAACTGGTATTCTTTGGTAAGCGCTTCTAGCGACACGTAACCCTCCTCATGTGACAAAAGTCCTATTTTTATGTGTCAACATTGATTATACTTGTTTTAGCCAAAAAAACAAGTAAGGAGTTGTTATGAAAACCTTTTTAGAGAAATTGAGCTTATTATCTTTATCTCTGATGCTCGTTTCGACCTTCTCAACCTCGACAGCATTACCGCAAATGATTGCGACTTATCAACAACAAGGTTATGCGACAAGCCAAGTTGAGTTTCTTTTTTCGATTACCTCATTTACAATCATGGGCATTTTGATTTTAAATCCTTTTTTAAATCGTGTCTTGTCTGAACGTGTGAGTGTTATCATTGGTTTGCTTTTAATTGCTTTTGGTGGTAGTTTGCCTGTCGTTCGTCAAGATTACAGCCTTGTGGTGGTATCACGTATCTTGTTGGGAATTGGGATTGGCTTGATTAACTCTCGTGCCATTAGTATCATCAGCGAAACCTATGAGGGACACGAACGCGCCCAAATGCTTGGTTTGCGTGGGTCTTTTGAAGTTTTGGGAAGTGCCTTTTTAACAGGAATCGTTGGTTTCTTGGTTCCGATTGATTGGTCTTGGGCTTTTATCATCTACCTATTTGCTTTGCCTGTTTTGTTCTTTTACCTTCTTTTTTCTCCCAAAAAACGCATAACGGAAAAAGTGGTTCAAGAACGTTCTTCAGCCAAATTCACCAAAGATGACATTTTCTTTATTGTCGGATTGTCGTTGCTCGCTGGTTTTGTGATTAACATCAATAGTGCCAATAGCCTTCGTATTCCAGTTATTATCGACCAATTGCACCTAGGAAGTCCTAGCCAAGCCAGTATGATTTTAAGTGGTATGATGCTCATGGGGATTTTGTCAGGTTTCCTCTTTAAGAGCTTGTTGTCTTATTTCAACAGACACTTGATTACCGTGTCGCTTATTCCATTTGCCCTTGGTTTGTTTATGCTTGGTTTTGCTCAAAACCTTTGGATTATGCTACTAGGTGCTATGTTATCAGGCTTCTTGTATAGTATCATTGTGACAACCGTCTTTAACGTTGTTTCTAATAAAATGCCTGCTCAGCTCATTGGTGATGCCACAACCTTGATTTTGCTCTTTTGTAACTTTGGAGGAGCCAGTGCGGCCATTACCTTAAACCTATTTTCAAAAATTAACCCACACCCAACCTTTGCCTTTATCATTTATGGTGTGATTAGCTTGGTGATTAGTTTGATTTTAGCTTTAAAAGCTTACTTTTCACGCAAAACGGTGTGTGTTAATTCGTAAAAAAAGAGCAGGTATTTTTGAGAGATAGAGAAAAAATCTTTGACAAAATCAGTCATTATCTGCTACAATAATCGGTGTCGTAAGACAAGTAACTTTTTCTTGGTTATAGGAAACGCCAAACCCTATGACTCGGATGAAGCATTATAAAGGAGAAAAGATATGGCAATCTCAAAAGAGAAAAAAAATGAAATCATCGCTCAATACGCACGTCACGAAGGTGACACAGGTTCAGTTGAAGTTCAAGTAGCTGTTCTTACTTGGGAAATCAACCACCTTAACGAGCACATTAAACAACACAAAAAAGACCACGCTACTTACCGTGGATTGATGAAAAAAATCGGTCACCGTCGTAACCTTTTGGCATACCTTCGCCGTACAGACGTTAACCGTTACCGCGAATTGATCGCATCACTTGGACTTCGTCGCTAATCACAAACGACTGTCCAAAGCCTGTCAAGAGCCTATGCTTTTGGCAGGCTTTTTTTCTGTGCTTTTTTAAGAATAAAACATTAAAAGTATATTAGTTTACTTGGGGAAAATGTATCCCTTTACAAGACTATAAAAATAAAAATGAAAAAGCTTACAAAAAACAGCTTGACATTTTATTTAAAAAACGTTAATATAATTAGTGAAGAATATCACAATAACACAAAGTGTTGGTGATGATTCCTTTTACTTGATGATCGGCTGAACGCCACTTAGACCTCTTGATCAGTTTTAAGTGTTGTCCTGTTTTGACTCTAAGTTACGGAATTATATCGTAAGATTTTTCTTCGATAACAATATTAATTTTTAAGGTATTATAAAGGAGGCTTTTAATGGCTGAAACAAACAATGCAGAAGTAAAGACAAATGAGTTGAGCGCTGAAGAATTGGCACAACAATACACAGGTTCTTTAGTTGAAAAAGCGCTTGAAGCTGAACGTATTTATGCGACTTACTCACAAGAACAAGTTGACAAAATTGTAGCAGCGATGGCACTTGCAGGTTCAGAAGCATCTTTGGAACTTGCAAAAGAAGCACACGAAGAAACTGGTCGTGGTGTTGTTGAAGATAAAGATACCAAAAACCACTTTGCAACTGAGTACGTTTACGAACGTATCAAAAATGAAAAAACAGTTGGTATCATTGGGGAAGACAAGGTTGCAGGCAGCATCCAAATCGCAGCTCCTCTAGGTGTTTTGGCAGGGATTGTTCCAACAACTAACCCAACATCAACAACAATGTTCAAAATTTTGGTGGCTTTGAAAACACGTAACGCTATCGTGTTTGCCTTCCACCCACAAGCTCAAAAATGTTCAGCTCATGCGGCAAAAATTTTATACGATGCAGCCGTTAAAGCAGGGGCTCCTGAAAACATTGTTCAATGGATTGAAACACCATCACTTGCGAACACATCAGCCCTTATCCAAAACAAAAACATTGCGTCAATCTTGGCTACTGGTGGACCTGGTATGGTTAATGCAGCCCTTAAATCAGGAAACCCATCAATGGGTGTAGGTGCAGGTAACGGTGCTGTTTACGTTGATTCAACTGCTGATATTGACCGTGCGGTTGAAGATTTGTTGATGTCTAAACGTTTTGACAATGGTATGATTTGTGCTACTGAAAACTCAGCGGTTGTTGCTGCAGACATCTACGACACATGGATGCAAAAAATGCAAGAAAAAGGGGCATACCTTGTTCCTAAATCAGACTACAAGAAAATTGAAGACTTCGTCTTTAACGCTAACCACGGTGTAAACGGACCAGTTGCCGGAATGCCTGCAACTTGGATTTGTGAAAAAGCAGGTGTGGCTCTTCCAGAAGGCAAAGATGTTCTCTTGTTCGAACTTGACAAAGCTAACATAGGTGAAAAGCTATCATCAGAAAAACTTTCTCCACTTCTTTCAGTTTACAAAGCAGAAACACGCGAAGAAGGTATCGAAATTGTATCAGCTCTTCTTGACTATCAGGGTGCTGGGCATAACGTTGGCATCCAAATCGGTTCTCAAGCAGATCCATTTGTAGCTGTCTATGGAGACGCTGTGAAAGCTTCACGTGTATTGGTTAACCAACCAGACTCAGTTGGTGGTATCGGTGATGTTTACACTGACGCACTTAAAGCTAGCTTGACATTAGGAACAGGATCATGGGGGAAAAATTCATTGTCACACAACCTTTCAACTGGCGATCTCCTCAATATTAAAACGGTTGCTAAACGTCGTAACCGTCCACAATGGATTCGCTTACCAGAAAAAACTTACTATGAAAAGAATGCTATTTCATACTTGCAAGATGAGTATGAGCCAATGAAACGCGCGTTGATCGTTGCTGACCCAGGAATGGTTCAATTTGGTTTCGTTGATACTGTTTATGCCCAATTGGCACTTCGTGATGAAAAAGTAGAAACATCACTTTACGGAACAATCAAACCAGACCCAACACTTGGTCAAACTATTGAAATTGCAAAACAAATGCGCGAATTCAAACCAGATACTGTTATTGCTATCGGTGGTGGATCTGCCATTGACGCTTCTAAAATTGCTCGCTTGATTTACGAAGTATCTCTTGACCGTGGTGCTGAATTCCTTGATAGCTACGATGCAGTGAGCGAATTCTTCCTAGAATTGCAACAAAAATTCATCGATATCCGTAAACGTATCGTGAAATTCAAACACCAAACAGCAACACGTCTATTCTGTATCCCAACAACTTCAGGTACAGGTGCTGAAATCACACCATTTGCTGTTATCACAGATGATTACACTCACGTGAAATACCCACTTGCTGACTATGAATTGGTACCACAAGTTGCCATTGTTGACCCAGAATTCGTTATGACTGTGCCAAAACGTACAGCAGCTTGGTCAGGTCTTGATGCGTTGTCACACGCCCTTGAATCTTACGTATCTGTTATGGCTTCTGACTTCACACGTCCATGGTCACTTGAAGCAATCAAATTGATTATGGAAAACCTTGAAGATGCTTATAACTACGATCCTAAGAACCCAACGCTTCGTGGTGAAAAAGCGAAAGAAAACATGCACTACGCAGCAGCGATTGCAGGTATGGCGTTTGGTAATGCCTTCCTAGGTATCAATCACTCACTTGCTCACAAAACAGGTGGTGAGTTCGGCCTTCCACACGGTCTAGCTATCTCTATCGCAATGCAACACGTTATCCGCTACAACGGGGTAACTGGTAATGTGAAACGCTCTGTTTACCCACGTTACGAAGAGTACCGTGCACAACAAGACTACGCAAACATTGCTCGTTACATCGGTCTAGAAGGTAAAGACGATGCTGAATTGGTAGAAGCACTTTGCCAACGTATTGACCAGTTGATGCGTGCTGTTGATGTTGAGCCATCACTTTCTGCAAACGGCGTAACCAAAGAAGCCTTTGACGCTGCAGTAGATCGTTTGGCAAGCTTGGCTTATGATGACCAATGTACACCAGCTAACCCACGTCAACCATACATCTCAGAATTGAAACAACTTTTGATTGACATGTTCTAATGTCGGTTGTTTAAAGCCGTCTATAAATGAAGCCTCCCATGTTTTTTTGGGAGGCTTTTATGATACAATGGGTAAAGATATGTTAGAAACTGTTTTTAAGAAAGGTTGGTCACAAAAAGATGATTGGGTCATTGATAGTTGGTGCCTTGATTGGTATGATTGCTGGTAGCATTACAAATAGAGGGGAATCCATGGGTTGTATCTACCGCATTTTTGCTGGTTTGGTTGGTTCTTATGTTGGTCAAACCTTATTTGGTTACTGGGGACCTTCTCTAGCAGGCATGGCAATCTTACCTTCGGTTTTAGGGGCTATTATTGTTATTGCTGTTGTGGATTTGTTATTTAGATAAACACTATAAGAGGTTGGGGTAGCGCTATCCTAGCCTCTTTTTGAAAAATTGACGATAAGAGTCTGAAATTTCTGTTTAATTATGATAAAATAATAGGGATACGTAGTTTTATGCAAAGACGAGTTTGTAAGATTGTTGGCTTTTACAGGTTGGTTTTTGTAGAAAACGGGCGTATCAAAATAAAGGTTTTATGAGGAATAATCATGTCAAAACAAACTTTTCAAACGACTTTTGCGGGGAAACCCCTTGTAGTTGAAATTGGACAAGTAGCCAAACAAGCCAACGGTGCCGTTGTGGTACGATATGGTGAATCAACCGTTCTTAGCGCTGCGGTCATGTCTAAGAAGATGTCTATGGGGGATTTCTTCCCACTTCAAGTTAACTACGAAGAAAAAATGTACGCTGCTGGGAAATTTCCAGGTGGTTTCAACAAACGCGAAGGGCGTCCGACAACAGATGCCACTTTAACGGCCCGCTTGATCGACCGTCCTATTCGTCCTATGTTTGCAGAAGGTTTTCGTAACGAAGTCCAAGTGATTAACACCGTTTTGTCTTACGATGAAAATGCTAGCGCTCCAATGGCAGCCATGTTTGGCAGCTCGCTTGCCTTGTCTATCTCAGACATCCCATTTAATGGCCCAATCGCTGGCGTGCAAGTGGCTTATATCGACGGTGACTTTATCATCAATCCAACAGCCGAACAAAAAGAGCTTTCTCTTCTGGAATTGACTGTTGCAGGGACCAAAGATGCCATCAACATGGTAGAATCAGGCGCCAAAGAATTGTCAGAAGATATCATGTTGGAAGCCCTTCTTAAAGGACACGAAGCTGTACGTGAATTGATTGCCTTCCAAGAAGAAATCGTGGCAGCAGTTGGTAAAGAAAAAGCTGAGGTGGAATTGTTGCAAGTGGACGCTGACTTGCAAGTTGAAATTCTCGCTGCCTACAATACTGACTTGCAAAAAGCGGTGCAAGTGGAAGAGAAAAAAGCGCGTGAAGCCGCAACAGAAGCTGTCAAAGAAGAAGTCAGAGCCGTTTATGAAGAACGCTACGCTGAGGATGAAAACTTTGAAACCATCATGCGTGACGTGGCTGAAATCCTTGAACAAATGGAACACGCTGAAGTCCGCCGCTTGATTACCGAAGATAAAATTCGTCCTGACGGTCGTCGTGTGGATGAAATTCGTCCTTTGGATGCTGAAATTGATTTCTTGCCAAAAGTGCATGGTTCAGGGCTTTTCACTCGTGGGCAAACCCAAGCTTTGTCTGTCTTGACCCTTGCTCCAATGGGAGAAACTCAAATTGTAGATGGTCTTGACCCAGAATACAAAAAACGCTTCTTGCACCACTACAATTTCCCACAATATTCGGTGGGTGAAACGGGACGTTATGGGGCTCCAGGCCGTCGTGAAATTGGTCACGGTGCACTTGGCGAACGTGCGCTTGCCCAAGTTCTTCCTAGCTTAGAAGAATTCCCATACGCGATTCGCCTTGTTGCCGAAGTCTTGGAATCAAATGGGTCATCATCACAAGCATCAATTTGTGCGGGAACCTTGGCGCTTATGGCAGGTGGTGTGCCAATCAAAGCTCCTGTTGCAGGGATTGCCATGGGTTTGATTTCTGACGGTAGCAACTACACTATTTTGACGGACATTCAAGGTCTTGAGGACCACTTTGGTGACATGGACTTTAAAGTGGCGGGAACTCGCGAAGGGATTACGGCCCTTCAAATGGATATCAAGATTGAAGGCATTACCCCACAAATCTTGCAAGAGGCCCTTGCTCAAGCGAAAAAAGCGCGCTTTGAAATCCTTGACTTGATTGAGGCAACCATTCCAGAACCACGTGCTCAATTAGCACCAACTGCACCAAAAATTGATACCATTAAGATTGATGTGGATAAAATCAAGGTGGTTATCGGTAAAGGTGGCGAAACTATTGATAAAATCATCGAAGAAACAGGTGTTAAGATTGACATTGACGAAGATGGAAATGTATCGATCTTCTCTTCAGACCAAGCAGCTATTGACCGTGCCAAAGAGATTATTGCTGGTTTGGTGCGTGAAGCCAAGGTCGGTGAAGTTTACCGTGGCAAGGTGGTTCGTATTGAAAAATTCGGCGCCTTTGTCAACCTCTTTGACAAGACAGATGCCCTTGTTCACATTTCAGAAATCTCATGGACTCGCACGGCAAATGTGGCAGATGTCCTAGAAGTCGGTGAAGAAGTTGACGTCAAAGTCATCAAAGTTGACGACAAAGGACGTGTGGATGCTTCGATGAAAGCCCTCTTGCCACGCCCAAAACGTGTTGAGCGTACACCAAAAGAAACAGACTAAAAAAGAAGGAATAGTGGCTTTATCCAAGCTCTCTGACAAAGAGGTCGTGGATAATCCATTTTGGATAGAAATATGACAAATCAAAATGAACTGGACTTGCGTTTGCGTGCTTTTGTCAACGCACCAGATAACTTTTTAGATAGCGTTGCTTTAGTCAATGCTTTACACAATACTCCAGTATTGGCGAGCAAAGAGCCTTATGCCGTTGAGGTAGAAGGGCAAAAAGTCACTCCAGTCTTTACAGATCAAGAGGATCTAGAAACTTTTAAACAAGACCAAGCCAGTGCTAGAGAACAAGAGTGGGTGGAACGCCTAGCCATTGACATTTTAAGAGAAGTAATTGAAAAAGGCTTGTACGGTATTGTCTTTAACTTGAAAAAATCAGGTGATTTTGGCAATTCAACCATTTTCAAGAGCAGCGAATTCATTCAATTTTTAAATGCTTACACCACGATTTTAAACAAGCTCATGGGGGATGACAATCTCGCTGCGGATGTGCTTGATAAGTTCTATCTGGTGCCAGCTTTTGTGCATCCACGTGATGACGAAAGCTTTGACCGTATGTTCCCAACCATGTCAACACCTGACGGGGAAAGCTACGTGCCTGCCTTTTCAAACCTGCAAAGTTTTGCAAAATGGTATAACCACGATGAGTTTGGTTTGCCTTTCCGTAAAGCACAGGGCAGCATTTTGGTTTGGAATTTAGCGGAAATTTACCAGCCAGGACATGGTGAAAACGATATTGACGAAACGGTTGGTGTGGTGATCAATCCGTTTGACGAACAACAAATTTTAGTGAATTGGTCAGAAATTGATGAGTAAAGGAGAGTGTCTATGGGTTGGTGGAAAGAAACAATTGAAATCGTTAAGAAGAATGATCCAGCAGCTCGTAACTCTCTGGAAATTATCTTAACGTATCCTGGTATAAAAGCTTTAGCGGCCCATCGCTTATCCCATTTTTTGTGGCAACACGGCTTTAAATTGTTGGCGCGGATGCACAGTCAGTTTTGGCGTTTTTGGACGCAAATTGAAATTCATCCTGGTGCTGAAATTGCTGAGGGCGTTTTTATTGACCATGGTTCAGGGCTTGTCGTTGGGGAAACGGCCATTGTTGAAAAAGGTGTTATGCTGTACCATGGTGTTACCCTTGGTGGTACGGGAAAAGACGTTGGTAAACGCCACCCAACCGTGCGTGAGGGAGCCCTAGTGTCCGCCCACGCCCAAGTGATTGGTCCTATAGAAATCGGAAAAAATGCGAAAGTCGGTGCGGCTGCTGTTGTGGTTTCAGATGTGCCAGCAGATGTGACCGTTGTTGGGGTGCCAGCAAAAGTGGTGCGTGTTCACGGGAAAAAAGACGAAACGATTATTCACGATATGGAAGAAAATCGCGAATACTACACGTCTAAGTTGGAAGAAGCCCGTTATCAAAGCTTGCATTCGTCAAAACTTTAGACCAAACGACAAGTGGAGAAAAAAGATGACAATTAAGATTTATGATACAATGACTCGAAGTTTGCGTGAATTTGTGCCCATAACCGAAAATACGGTTAATATGTACGTCTGCGGACCAACGGTTTACAATTACATTCACATTGGAAATGCACGTAGCGTGGTGGCTTTTGATACTATTCGCCGCTATTTTGAATACCGTGGCTACAAGGTCAACTACATTTCTAATTTCACGGATGTGGATGATAAAATCATCAAAGGTGCGGCTGAAGCTGGTATGGATACCAAGGCTTTTTCAGACAAATTCATCGCTGCTTTCTTGGAAGATGTGAAACAACTAGGCGTCAAGCCTGCTACTAAAAATCCACGTGTTATTGATTACATGGACGAGATTATTGATTTTGTCAGTGTTTTGATAGATAAGGGATTTGCCTATGAGGTTGGTGGCGACGTGTATTTCCGTGTAGCCAAAAGCCATAATTATGCTAAACTGGCCAACAAAACCCTAGCTGATTTGGAAGTGGGGGCCAGTGGTCGTGTGGACGGCGAAGGCGATATTAAGGAAAATCCGTTGGATTTTGCGCTTTGGAAGGCAGCCAAACCTGGCGACGTGTCTTGGCAAAGTCCTTGGGGTGAGGGGCGTCCTGGTTGGCATATTGAATGCTCGGTTATGGCGACAACCCTTCTTGGCGATACCATTGATATTCATGGTGGGGGAGCCGATTTGGAATTTCCGCACCATACCAATGAAATTGCCCAATCAGAAGCCAAGACTGGCAAGACCTTTGCAAACTACTGGATGCACAACGGTTTTGTCAATGTGGACAATGAAAAAATGTCAAAATCGCTGGGTAATTTTGTGACAGTCCACGATATGTTGAAAACAGTGGACGGGCAAGTGTTGCGTTTCTTCCTTGCCACCCAACAATACCGCAAACCTATCAATTTCACAGAAAAAGCCGTGCATGACGCTTCTGTCAATTTGAAATATTTGAAAAATACGTATACCTTGCCTCTAGGTCAAGCAGTTGATTCAGCTGAATTGGCGGCTTTCAAGGCTGATTTTGAAGCGGCTATGGACGATGATTTCAACACCGCAAATGGTATCACTGTTGTCTTTAACATGGCAAAATGGATTAACTCAGGCAATTATGACCAAGCGGTTAAGGATACTTTTGCGGCTATGCTGGCTGTCTTTGGTATTGTCTTTGAAGAAGAAGTCTTGGATGCGGATATCGAAGCCTTGATTGAAAAACGCCAAGAAGCGCGTGCCAACAGAGATTTTGCGACTGCCGATGCCATTCGTGACCAATTGGCCGCACAAGGTATCAAACTGCTAGATACCAAAGATGGGGTGAGGTGGACACGTGACTAAGGTAGATGTCAATCTCATCAACGGTATTGCCCTAGCTTTTGAAGGCGATGCGGTTTATTCCATGTACATTCGCAAGCACTTGATTTTTCAAGGCTTAACCAAACCCAATCAATTGCACCGCAAGGCAACTAAGTACGTGTCTGCCAAAGCCCAAGCTTACCTTATCAATCTGATGCTAGAAGCGCAGCTATTGACCGAAAAAGAAGAAGATATCTACAAACGCGGTCGCAACACCAACAGTCACACCAAGGCAAAAAATGCGGACGTTGTGACTTATCGGATGTCAACAGGTTTTGAAGCCGTGATGGGCTATCTGCACATGACAGACCAAATTGAGCGTCTGGAAGAGCTCATTGATTGGTGCATTCAAACAATTGAAAACGAGAATTGAGATAAAAGATTAGTCTTGGTCAGTCAAAGCGAGGCTAATCTTTCTTTGTGTCTTTTGACTAATGAGGTGACGATGAAAAATCGAGTGTTATCAGAATTTACAGACCAAAAAATCAAGACCGTTATGCTGGACTTGTTGCTAGAAAAGCCCTACTCCAAAATCAGAATAACGGATATCACAACTCTGGCCAATATCAATCGAACAACTTTTTGTTTTACCAGTCAAAAGAGGAGTTGGTTCAGTGCATTTGCGAGGACTACCTCACTCAGTATGGGCAGGAACTGAAAGAATCCTTGGAAACGGGAAATTTAGATTTGACACTTGTGGTGCGTTATTTTGACAATTTACCCAAGCAAAAAGACTTGCTCAAAGTGATTTTTCGCTGGATTTTCCCAAATACCATCCTGACAGGGAAATGCAAGCCACGATTGAAAAGGTTATTTTGGATATTTTTTCGCACAAGTACCCTCATGTGCCACAGTATCGGCTTCATTACTTTGAGACCTTATTTGCGGAAAACACCTTAGCCACGATTAAATGGCAATTGACCAAGCCTGATGAATGTTCGGTTGAAGAAGTAGCTGCTATGATTCAGCTTGCCATGACCAGCGGTTTGGAAAGTATTTTACTCGACAAATAATGATTTTTGTCTTTGACTTTGTAAATTGATGCGATAGACTGCTGAAAAACGAAGGAAAAAGAGTCACATTATGGTTAAACTTGTCTTTATCGTTGGATCACTACGTAAAGGATCGTTTAATGAACAATTAGCGAAAAAAGTAGAAAGTCTATTGCCAAAACACGTGGACGTTTCATATCTTAATGTTGATTTACCTTTAATGAACCAAGATTTAGAAATCCCAGTCTTACCAGAAATCCAAGCTATTCGCGATCAAGTGATGGCAGCAGATGCCCTTTGGATTTTCACGCCAGCTTATAACCATGCTATTCCAGGAAGCTTGAAAAATGCTTTGGATTGGTTGAGCCGTTCTTTGGATTTGTCTGACTTGCGTGGACCATCGGCCTTGCAAGATAAATTTGTCACAGCTTCTTGTGTGGCTAACGGACAATCTCCAGAAGATGTCTTTGAACAACTCATCCCTTTGTTGAATTGGCTTAGAACACGCGTGGTGGAACCTTTCACAGGTGTTCCAATTAACCCAGAAGCTTGGGGAGATAACAAACTCGTTGTTTCTGATGATGTTGTAAACCAATTAGAAACCCAAATCAAAAACCTTCTTGCTGCGATATCAGCAGATGACAAGTAAGCTACTAAATAAACTGAGCCAGTTCTCGTATGAGGACTGGCTTTCGTGTTATAATAGTCCTATGAAGAAAAAAGAACTTAATGACATGACTGATATTGTTTATGGTGTGCACGCTGTTACAGAAAGCTTGGCCGCCAATACTGGAAATAAACTCTACATTCAAGATGACTTGCACGGCAAAAACGTAGAAAGCATGAAACAATTGGCTGCCGACAAGAAAGTGTCTATTTCATGGGTGCCTAAAAAAACTTTGAATGACATGACTAACCACGCCGTTCACCAAGGCTTTGTCTTGCGAGTATCCGCTTTTTCTTATGCTGATTTGGATGCCATTTTAGATAAAGCCAATCAAGAGGATAATCCTCTTATCTTGATTTTGGACGGTTTAAATGACCCTCATAATTTTGGGTCTATTTTGCGAACGGCTGACGCAACCAATGTGGCAGGGGTGATTATCCCCAAACACCGTGCGGTCGGAGTGACGCCTGTTGTGGCTAAAACGTCAACAGGTGCTGTGGAACATGTTCCTGTTGCCCGCGTGACCAACCTCAGCCAAACCCTAGACAAACTAAAAGAGCAAGGTTTTTGGGTGTTTGGAACGGACATGAACGGCACCCCTAGCCATAAGTGGAATACCGCAGGGAAATTAGCCTTGATTATTGGTAACGAAGGAAAAGGCATTTCACCAAATATCAAAAAGCAAGTCGATGAAATGATAACCATTCCTATGAACGGACACGTTCAGAGCCTAAACGCCAGCGTAGCAGCTGCGATTTTGATGTACGAGGTTTTCCGTCATAAATTAGGCTAAACCCTCAAAAACCTCTAGGAAGGAAACAAAATGAAGCAAAAAATCCTTTTGGTTGATGGTTACAATATGATTGCTTTTTGGCAAGAAACACGTCAATTATTCAAAAAGAATCAGCTTGATGCTGCCAGAACGCTCTTGTTACGCAGGCTTAACAACTATGCCCATTTTGAGCATATTGATATTATTTGCGTGTTTGATGCCCAATACGTCCCTGGTGTTCGCCAACGTTATGACCAGTACAAAATCCAAGTGATTTTTACAGAAGAAGATGAAACGGCTGACGCTTATATTGAACGCACCGCAGCAGAATTAAACACACCACGTCATTTGGTGGAAGTAGCAACCAGCGATTTAAATGAGCAGTGGACGATTTTCTCACAAGGTGCCTTGCGCGTGTCGGCGCGTGAGTTGGAGCAGCGGGTTGCCGAGATCGGCTCTAATTTGAGGAAAATGTCACGGCAGATTGATTTGTCAACGCCTAAACTTCGCCCTTGGAATGATAGCCAATTAGACCAGCTTAAGCAATTTTTGAATGATTTGTCCTAAGTTTTTGCTGCCCTTTCAAAAGTTATAGCTAGCCATAAGTATTTTGTATAACTGCTAGGTCCCTTTTGGTTTGACAAACGTGATATAATGTAGGGCATTAAGGGAGTGAGTTTTATGCAGTTAACTTATGCCGTATTAGGAAGTGGCGCTATGGGTTTGCGTTTTGGGTTGTTGCTTAAAGAGCATCTTGGAGCGCAGGTGGATTTTATTGACACTTGGGAAGAGCATATAAAGACCGTGACAGAGCAAGGTGGGGTCTACCAATCTCGCGATGGCAAAGACAGGCACTTGGTGCCGATACCCCTTCAGCGACCTGAAGAGTATAAAGGTAAACCTGATGTTTTGCTGGTTTTTGATAAGCAAATGCACTTAGCAACCTTGCTCGAGCGTAGCCAACATATTTTCCGTGAAGAACAGCACGTTTTCACAGGAATGAATGGTGTGGGGCACATTGAAGCCTTGAATCGTTATTTTGTACCAGAAAAAGTCTTGGCAGGAACTTGTTTGATTGGAACAGTCTTAAAAGGGGCGGGTGATGTTGACTTCATCGGAAAAGCAGGATCGGGTTCGGTGAATCTAGCTGCCCAATCAGGCAATCTTGATGCTGTCCAAAAACAGATTGTTGCTGATTTTGAAACTTCCAATTTGACCCCTCATCTCACGGATAACTTTTTAGGGACACTTTACACCAAAGTAGTCTTTAATTCAGTCATCAATACGATTTGTACGCTATTTGAAATTCGGATGGGGCAGTTTATTGATTACGAAGGGGCTGAAAAGCTAGGTCGTCAGCTGATTGACGAAGCTTACGATGTTGCTGATTTAGCGGGCATAAAACCCTTGGGCAGTCGTGACGAAGAATGGCAAACCATCCATTATGTAAGCAAGGTGACAAGCCCACTGCATTACCCATCCATGTATCAAGACATGAGTAAAGGGCGCCAAACAGAAGTGGATTATATCAATGGCTACATTTATGATTTAGGGCAAAAATACGGCTATCAAGCTAAAACACATGATTTTCTAAGACACTTGGTTCATTTAGCGGAAAATACCCGAAAATACCGTTAAATCAAGCTATCAAGAAATACAAAACATAAAAAAAGATAGTAGGTAATGCTTGACTAACTACTATCTTTTCTGTTATTATAATAGATGGTATTGTTTACCCCATTTGTAAGGCCCCGGAACCTTTCAAATAACTCGTGGATTCGGAACACCCACACTTTGTAAACAAAAACGAATTCGTATAGGAGAACTCATGAACAAAACAACATTCATGGCCAAACCAGGCCAAGTTGAACGTAAATGGTACGTTGTTGACGCAACAGATGTACCTCTTGGACGTCTTTCTGCAGTAGTTGCTAGCGTACTTCGCGGAAAAAACAAACCAACATTTACACCACACACTGATACAGGTGACTTTGTGATTGTTATCAATGCTGAAAAAGTTAAATTAACTGGAAAAAAAGCAACTGATAAAATCTACTACACTCACTCAATGTACCCAGGTGGATTGAAACAAATCTCAGCAGGTGAACTTCGCTCTAAAAACGCTGTTCGCTTGATTGAAAAATCAGTTAAAGGCATGCTTCCACACAACACTCTTGGACGTGCACAAGGTATGAAATTGAAAGTCTTCGTTGGTAACGAGCATACACATGCTGCACAAAAACCAGAAGTACTTGATATCAAAGGACTTATCTAAGAGAGAAAGGAGCATCTATTAAATGGCACAAGCACAATACACAGGTACTGGTCGTCGTAAAAACGCTGTTGCACGCGTACGTTTAGTTCCAGGTACTGGTAAAATCACAGTTAACAAAAAAGATGTAGAAGAATACATCCCACATGCTGACCTTCGTCTTGTTATCAACCAACCATTTGCAGTAACATCAACTGAAGGTTCATACGACGTTTTCGTTAACGTTGTAGGTGGTGGTTACGCAGGTCAATCAGGCGCTATCCGTCATGGTATTGCACGCGCTCTTCTTCAAGTTGACCCAGATTTCCGTTCTTCACTTAAACGTGCAGGTCTTCTTACACGTGACGCACGTATGGTTGAACGTAAAAAACCAGGTCTCAAAAAAGCCCGCAAGGCATCACAATTCTCAAAACGTTAATATTCAGTTATATCAACGTTTCAGAGCACTTTGCGAAGTTTTCGCAAGGTGCTTTTTTGATGAAAAAAGTACTTTGGTAATCCTTTTGGTAATCTTTCGAGACTTGGTTTTTGGTCAATATGAGGCTGAGCAATAAATCTAGTTCATTTAGCCTTATTAAGATACTCTGCAAATTTTGTAATTGACTGTTTTTCACCAGCTTTTGTAGCATGGCTATAAGTGTCTAAAGTCATCTGGCTGCTTGCATGGCCTAAGCGTTTAGCAGTATTGACTGGGTCAATTCCCATTTCAATCATCAAGGTTGCGTGAGTGTGTCTAAACCCATGTGGGCTAATCTTTTTAAGATTATGCTTACGTATAATACGTTTTAGAATATTGTTGATATAGTCAGCGTGTAAGGGTTCTATCTCACCATCTCGGTTGCAGTATGTAAACATAAATTCTTTGTCGAGAGAAAGAGGCTGTACTGATAATTGCCACTTTTCTCTGCTAGTTTCCTGTTTCCATTTGTTGAGGATAGAACAGGTTTCATCATCAAGATAGATAGAGCGCACAGAGAATGTATTTTTAGTTCCTTTTTCAATGGCATGGCCATCTATTCTTCCTAAACTTTTGCTAACTGTTAATATTTGATTCTCAGAATCAAAATCTTCCCATTTAAGGGCGTAGAGCTCTCCTTTTCGTAACCCGCTGTATGCTAGTAATCGAAATAGTGCATAATGTTTATAAGGTTCATTTTCTAAAATGATTGTCAAAAAATGATGCAACTCGTTAACTGTCCAATAGTTCTCACTGACAGTTTTTTTGAGTTTAGGCATAATAACCTTGCTCATGGGATTTCGTTCAATATAATTCATATTAATGGCAAATTCAAATATTTTAGAAGTATAAGATTTGATTTGCTTCATGTTTTTGAATGTCTTGGCTTTGTCAGTGATGAAGGTTTGACAGTCTAAAGGACTGATTTTTGAAATTTTCGTTTCTCCAAAAACAGGAAGAATATGTAGGCGATAGAGGTCGGCAGTTTTGACTGCAGTAGTTGCTTCAACAGTATCTTTATAAGCTTCATACCACCTTTGATAAAGCTCTTGGTAAGTGTAGGTTGTTTGAGCAGTAATATGGACAAAAGTTCCACTATTCAACTGATGATTAACAGCAGTTTCATGAGCTTTGGCAGCTTTACGCGTCTTGAACCCTCGTTTAGTATAATATTTTTTCTTACCGTAGTCGTTTAGACCAAGGTAAACTTTAACAAAATAGGTGATTCCTTTTGTAGATTGGTACTTGTGTACAGACATAACAGTTCTCCGTTTCTAAGTTTTCGGAGCTTATGTAATTGAGAAACTGTTAGTTTATTTTTTATGTCGATCTTCTTGTCTAATTCGGTATTCTTCGGTCTGAATCCAGGTTTGCCAAATTTCTGATTCTCGTTTTAAACTATTCATGTGTTTAGTGAAGGTTTTCATGAATTCTTCTTCATTATTAACCAAATAGCGGGCTAAAATGCGCCTAAAATCGTCTGAGAAGCTTTCATTTAAGGGCATAGACAAATGAATCTCTCCTAGTTCGATTCCTTTCTTAAGCTTCTCCATATCGCTTTTAAAAGGTGTTACAGAAGTAATTTCAGATGTCTTGAAACTATCAGTGACGATTTTTAAATTTGACGGAGCGTACTTTTCTTCGTCAATTCCAAGGATGTATGCCACTGAAACACCAAAATAATCCGCTAACTTTTGAGCATTCTCTTTTTTAGGTTTTCGTATTCCTTGGTTATAGCTAGATAGTGTTGGGTAGGATATATCTAGCGCTTCACTGATACTTTTTATTTTTTTGCCACTTTCTTCTATAAGTTTAGCTATATTATTAGTCATAGATTCCTCCTAATTGATATTCTACCACATTTAATACAAAAAGTATAATACCACTTGACAAGAATACAAAAAGTATTTATAATTTAAAATGTATAATAAAATATACAAATTTCGGAGTTTATTTAATTGAGAAATGGAAACGAGGTAATAATATGTCTGAAGAAGCGACTTTAGTTGTTCAACTTCCCAAAGTTTTGGAAAAACAGTTAAGGGCACATTATGATGAAATGGTCTCTACAGCTATTGAAAGAGCGCTAGAAGATAAAGAACTATACAAACCTATGGTTCGGATGGCCGCTCTTTCTAGGTGGCTTGATGTATCAACGACAACCCTTCAAAAATGGACACGAGAAGGAATGCCTACAATGGTCATTGATGGGGTGACTCTGTACGATAAACGAGCTGTCACTAGATGGCTAAAGCAATATGAAAGATAGGAGGTACATGTATGAGTGAAGTACAATGGATTAAGATTACTACAGATATCTTTGATGATGAAAAAATACAGTTGATTGAGTCAATGCCCGAAGGAGATACTTTAATTGTCATCTGGTTTAAACTACTCGTTTTAGCAGGTAAACAGAATTACAGTGGAGTCTTAGCTCTAGGAGATAAGGTCTTTTATACAGAAGAGATGTTAACTACAGTCTTTAGGAGAAAGTCAACGACTGTGAAGCTGGCTCTGAAAACATTTGAACAATTTGGAATGATTGCTTTTGTGGATGGAGCAGTCACAATTCCTAAATGGGAGAAACATCAGAATATTGATGGTCTAGAAAAAATTCGTAAACAAACAAGAGAAAGAGTGGCTCGTCATCGTCAAAAGCAAAAAGCTCTAGTAAGTGGGCAAGATAGTTTATCAATAGAATGTAACGTTACAGAAACGTTACCTGTAACGGAAAGTAACGGTCAAGTAACGCAACAGATTAAGAACAAGAATCAGAAAGAGAATAAGAATGTACTAGATAATAGTTCTAGAGAGACAGAAGATCAGTCAACAACTTATCTCAAACCAGAGTATTATTCCCTTTTACAAGTGATTGCGGATAGATATAACGATCGTTTTATTTACCCCTATAATTACACCCTAACGCATAAGCAAAAAATGACGATTGGACAGTTTTTAAGTGAAGGCTATATGACTTCTGATGAAGTCTTGGGAATGATAGATCGTATTCCTAATGATGTAGAGTCACCATTAGCCTATTTAATGAGCTCTATGGAGCGCCTAAAAGATGAGCGATTATTGGAAGCTAAGGTAATTGCTCATGAAAATGCTAGAAAGTTTTACCAAAAGGGATAAGGAGAGTATAATGACAATTTATTATCAATTGGAGAATGTGCTAGTCGCTGGTTTTAAATCAGAAGAAGAGTTACAACGGTATCAAGGGTTAAAAGCAGAGTATGAGGAAGAAACCCTGGATTATAGTTTCTCAATTAGAGAAATTGTCAATCAATTAGAAATTATTATCCAGAGTAGAGAAAATGACTTCCCAAATTTAGAAGAAGGGCTGTTGCAAGATTATCAGGAACTTGTAGAATATTTGAGGGAATACGATGTGTCTCAGGCAGAAAAATACACAAGGAGAATTTATTGTGGTTGAGCGTTATCGAACAGTTCTGAAAAAATTCTATATCACAAAATCGCAGAATCAAACGCTAAACTACCTTATCAGTTATACAGGTTTAAGGAATTTTTCTAACTATGCTAGGAAAATGTTATTTAAGAAATTCCCTATTGTTTTGGTATTTGATGAAACTTCATTTGAAGACTTGATATTTTCTTTGAGGCGAATTAAAAATAATATCAATCAGTTAGCAAGGATAGCAGAGCAATCTCAGGATCTTCAAGCATTACGAGCTATGACTTACAGTGTTCAAATGATTGAAAAATATGAAAAATCGTTCCTTAAATACCATAAAACGAAAAAGGCGAGGTTACTATCAAAAGTGGATGAATGAAAAATAGAATTAAAAATATCGTGAAGCAAGTCTTTTTGACTGAGGATGAGAATAAAAGATTGTTAGCATTAATGGCTAATGAAAAAGAGTCAAACTTTTCCGCTTTTGCCAGAAAGAAATTATTTAACCAAGAGATTGAATCATGGACGATTAATTTTCCAGAGTATGAGCAACTGACAGAGCGATTCATTCAGATTGGCAGATCAATTAATAGGATTGCCAAGTTGTCAACTCAGGTTGGAAATATTTCACAACAGAATTTTATAGAACTTGGTCAGTTGATAACTCAATTATTGGATGAATTGGAAAAGGGACTCTCAGTTAACCTGAAAAAGAAGTCTACTAAACATTAAATAAGTAAATGAAACCGCAGGAATTTATCTGCGGTTTTCTTATGTCCTTCTAAAAAATGATTGTCTGACAATGTCAGCCACCGTGTCTGGCACGGGGAATTTAGAATTGATACAAAAACATAATTTTAGGTCTTTGCGAGCTCAGATAGTGTATACACACTATCGCAAAAAATCCACTACCAAAAGTGAGCAGACGGCTCCTTTAGGTGATGGATTTTAACACTTGGGGCAAAGCCCCAAACCCCTTGAGGAAACGTGTAAGAAGAAGGGAAAAATGGTATAATAGAAATATTAAAGACTGTGAGGATTTGAAGATGTCAGAACAAGCACAAAGGCAAGAGTTGCACCGCAAAATCTGGGCAATCGCAGATGATGTCCGTGGTGCGGTAGATGGTTGGGATTTCAAACAATATATTTTGGGAATCCTTTTTTACCGTTTTATCAGTGAAAATTTCAAGACTTATATCGAGGGTGGTGAGGACTTCAACTATGAGGAGATTCCGGATGAAGTAATCACACCTGAGGTTAAGGATGATGCGATTAAGACAAAGGGGTACTTTATTATGCCTGCGCAGCTTTTTTCCAATGTTGTGAAAACAGCTCGTAGTAATGACAACTTAAATACGGAACTCAAGGACATTTTTGATGCCATTGAGGCGAGTGCTACGGGTTATGCCAGTGAAAATGATATTAAAGGTCTTTTTGACGACGTGGACACCAGAAGTAATAAGCTGGGAAGTACCGTCCCAGAGCGTAATGAACGCCTAGCCCTTATTCTAGAAGGTATTGCTAGTCTTGACTTTGGGAATTTTGAGGACAACCATATTGACCTTTTTGGGGACGCTTATGAGTACTTGATTTCAAACTATGCTTCCAATGCAGGGAAGTCAGGTGGCGAGTTTTTTACACCACAGAGTGTGTCACGTCTGTTAGCTCGTATCGTCATGCTGGGTAAGGATGAGAAAAATAAAATCAACAAGATTTATGACCCTGCCTGTGGTTCAGGTTCCCTCCTCCTTCAAGCCAAAAAACAATTTACAGAACATATCATTGAGGATGGTTTTTACGGTCAGGAGATTAACATGACCACTTACAACCTGGCACGAATGAACATGTTCCTCCATAATATCAACTACGACAAGTTCAGCATTGAGCGTGGCAATACGCTGCTGGACCCTAAGCATGGTAACGATAAGCCCTTTGATGCTATCGTGTCTAACCCACCTTATTCTATTAAGTGGATTGGTAGTGATGACCCGACGCTGATCAATGATGACCGTTTTGCACCAGCAGGGATTCTGGCACCTAAATCTAAGGCAGATTTTGCCTTTATCATGCATAGCCTTTCTTATTTGTCTAATAAAGGCAGAGCGGCTATTGTGACCTTCCCTGGGATTTTTTATCGTGGTGGTGCGGAGCAAAAAATCCGTAAATATTTGGTAGACGGAAACTTTGTCGAGGCTGTTATTCAGTTGCCTGATAACCTCTTTTTCGGGACATCTATTGCGACATGTATCCTTATCCTTGCTAAAAATAAGCCAACAACAGATGTTTTCTTTATTGACGCTAGTCAGCAATTTAAAAAAGAAACCAATAACAATGTCTTGGAAGAAAAGCATATCGAGAAAATCTTGGCAAGTGTTGAGCATAAGAAGAATGAAGACCATTTCGCACAGCTTATTTCCCAAGAAAAAATTGCGGAAGCTGACTACAATCTCTCTGTATCTACCTACGTGGAAAAAGAGGATACGCGTGAGAAAATTGATATTGATGTTCTCAATAAAGAAATTGCGGAGACCGTGAAAAATATTGACCGCTTGCGAGCAGAGATTGATAAGATAGTCGAGGAGTTGAGCTGATATGACCTACATTGATGAGATGATTAAGGAACGCTGTCCTAACGGCGTCGAGTGGAAAGAGTTGGGGGAGGTCGTTGACTACGAACAGCCAACAAAGTATATCGTAAAATCTAAGGAATACAGCGATGATTATTCCGTTCCAGTTTTGACAGCGGGTCAGACATTTATTCTTGGATACACAAATGAAGAAACTGGCATTTATCCGGCAAGCAAGGAACATTCGGTTATTATTTTCGATGATTTTACGACTGCTAGAAAGTGGGTAGACTTCGAATTTAAAGTTAAATCCTCGGCGATGAAAATACTCTCTATCAAGTCAGAATGTCAAGATGAGGTTTCGATAAGGTATGTTTGGCACTATCTAGGAACAATAAAATACGCACCTGAGCAGCACGCACGACAGTGGATAGGGATTTTTTCGAAATTCAAAATCCCCCTCCCACCCTTAGAAATTCAGCAAGAAATCGTGCAAATACTTGACAAATTCACGGAATATGTTACAGAATTGACCGCAGAATTGACCGCAGAATTGACCCTTCGACAGAAGCAATATAATTATTTTAGAGATTATTTATTGAACTTTGATAATGATAGTTCGGGGGGGGCGAACAATAAGGTTTACACTGTCCAGTGGAAAACGCTAGGGGAGGTGGCAAGGTTGAAAAATGGTCGGGATTGGAAAAGTTTGCCGTCTGGAGAAGTGCCAGTTTATGGTAGTGGTGGTGAGATGGGAGAATTTGTCTCTGATTATGCGTATGACAAACCGACTGTTTTGATTCCTAGAAAAGGCTCAATATCTAATCTGTTCTATCTTGATAAACCTTTTTGGAATGTCGATACAATCTATTACACCGAGATTGATGACAGTCAGATGATGCCGAGATATTTTTACTATTATTTGACAACTGTTGATTTAGAGAGGTTATCGACTAATCCAACTAGACCGAGTTTGACACAGGCTATTCTGGACAAAATAGAAATCCCCCTCCCTTCTCTGGCTATCCAATCCCGCATCGTCCAAGCGCTCGACAATTTCGATACAGTCTGTAATGACCTCAATATCGGTCTACCTAAAGAGATTGAGCTTCGTCAAAAACAGTACGAATTTTTTAGAGATAAGCTCTTGACCTTCACCGCCGAAGGCGTGTATACTGACAGTACAGTACAGACAAGACCTAATTAGGCTTTTGACATGGGTCTTTGGACCGATTATGGTGGAGTTGGGAGCTATCTGTGACGTGGTGCGTGGGAAACGTGTTGTTAAAAGTCAGTTACATCTAAGTGAAGGTTATCCTGTTTATCAAAATAGCTTAACAGCTTTAGGTTATTTTGAACATTATAATCGTGAGGCAGAAACGGCATTTCTGATTAGTGCAGGGGCAGCTGGTGAAGTTGGCTATACACGTAGCAGATGCTGGACAGCGGATGATGTCTGGACTTTTGACACTGAGGTTATAGACCAGCGTTACCTATACTATTTGCTACTGAGTAAGCAAGAGACGGTTAAAGCGCAAGTTCGAAAAGCAAGCGTACCACGGCTATCGAAGTCTGCTATTGAGAATTTAGTGTTTATCCTCCCGCTCATCGACCAACAAAACCGCATCGTCTCTATTCTCGACCGATTCAATACCCTAACAACAGACCTCAGCCAAGGTCTACCAGCTGAGATTGAGCAACGACAAAAACAATATGAGTATTGGCGGGATAAGTTGTTGCAATTTTAAACAAAGAGGTGATGCCTTATGGGAAAAAGTTTGAGAGAGATTGCCCAGGAGCTGAAGGAGTCGGATAAGAAAGTTCATCTGATTTATGCCTTCAATGGAACAGGGAAAACAAGATTATCTAAGGAATTTACGAAACTTGTTACACCTGATGAAGGTGAGCTAACAAGGCAAAAAATTCTCTATTATAATGCTTTTACAGAAGACTTGTTTTATTGGGATAATGAGGCAATTGCCTTGAAAATTTGGAACAACTATTTTATGGATTGGATTCTAATAGATCAAGGACAAGATGGAAATATTATTAAGAATTTTCAACAATACACAAATGATAAGTTGATGCCTAACTTTAACTTCTCAGATAGAAGTGTTACCTTTTCTATTGAGCGTGGTAATGAGGAGATTATTGAATCCATTAAGTTATCCAAAGGAGAAGAAAGCAATTTTATTTGGTCTATATTTTACACGCTATTAGAGCTAGTGATTAGTGAACTGAAAATACCAGAATTCGATGAAAGAAGCACATCCGATTTTAATCAGTTGGAGTATGTATTTATTGATGATCCTGTCTCATCTTTGGATGATAATCATTTGATAGAAGTTGCTTCTAATTTAGCTTCCTTAATAAAAGAGAGCAACAAGGAAAAATTAGGATTACAATTTATAATCACGACTCATAACCCATTATTCTATAATGTTTTACACAATGAATTTGGAAATGCTAATAAGTTTAGACTAGAAAAATTGGAAGATGGTACCTATGAGCTGCACGCACAAAGAAATGATTCACCATTTTCTTATCACATGTTTTTGAGAAATGAACTGAGAACAGCAATAAATGAAAATAGAATTCAAAAATATCATTTTAATTTTTTGAGAAATCTTTTTGAAAAAACTGCGACGTTTTTAGGGTATATGGATTGGAAAAAATTTGTTACCGCGTGAAGCAGATAACGAAACAAAACTGAGCTATGCCAAAAGAATTTTAGATATTTCAAGTCACTCGCAGTATTCGGGAGAAGAAGTTTCTAGTCTCAATCCTAGAGAGAAGCAGATGTTAATTTATCTGTTTGAAAGTTTTGATAATACCTACCATTTCAATAAGGAGCACCCATGACAAGTACCTTTCAAACCACGCCCATTGTCGAAACCAACAACTTCATCGTTTTAGATAAATACACTAAACTTGCCCAGTCCAGCACTTATCAGACAGAAGCAGACCTAGAGCGAGAGCTGGTTAGTGATTTGCGACAGCAGGGGTACGAGTACCTCAACAATCTGACGACACCAGAAGCTCTTTTAGCTAACTTAAAGACCCAGATGGAGGCCCTCAACGGTGTGATTTTTTCTGAGGCAGAATGGGCACGTTTTTTAGAAGAGTACCTTAATAAGCCTAGTGACAGCTTGATTGACCGCACTAGAAAGCTCCACGATAACCACATCTACGACTTTATCTTTGATGATGGGCATATCCAAAATATCTATCTCTGGGATAAGAAAAATATCAGTCGTAACAAGCTTCAAGTCATTAATCAAATGACTCAAGTTGGGACTTCAAGCAATCGTTATGATGTGACCATTTTGGTCAATGGGCTTCCCTTAGTACAAGTTGAGCTTAAAAAGCGTGGGGTGGCTATTCGTGAGGCTTTTAATCAGGTTCACCGTTACAGCAAGGAGAGTTTTAATGAAGTAAATTCACTCTTCAAGTATCTCCAGATTTTTGTCATTTCAAATGGGACGGATACTCGCTATTTTGCCAATACCACTAAGCGGGAGAAAAATTCTTTTGACTTTACCATGAATTGGGCACTAAAAAACAATGAGCCAATCAAGGATTTGAAGGATTTTACAGCGACCTTTTTCAGTCAGCAGACACTCTTAAACGTTCTCATCAATTATTCAGTTTTTGATACCAGTGATACCCTTCTTATCATGCGTCCCTATCAGATTGCGGCGACGGAGCGGATTATTTGGAAGATTCGCTCGGCTATTGACAGCAACATCAAGAGTGGCCCTGAGACTGGCGGCTATATCTGGCATACGACGGGGTCTGGTAAGACCTTGACCAGTTTTAAGGCTGCGAGACTGGCGACTGAGATGGATAAAGTGGACAAGGTTTTCTTTGTGGTTGATAGGAAAGACTTGGACTACCAGACTATGAAAGAGTACCAGCGTTTTTCTCCTGACTCAGTCAATGGATCAAATAGCACAGCTGGACTTAAACGCAATATCGAAAAAGATGACAATAAGATTGTTGTGACGACGATTCAAAAACTCAATAACTTTATGTCCAGTGAAGCACAACATGAGATTTACAACAAGCAAGTGGTCTTTATCTTTGACGAATGCCATCGTTCGCAGTTTGGAGAGGCTCAAAAGCGCTTAAAACAAAAGTTTAAGAAGTATTGTCAGTTTGGTTTTACAGGCACGCCAATTAAAGTTGAAAATGCTTTAGGCAGTGAGACGACGGCTTCTGTATTCGGTCGGGAGCTCCATGCATACGTCATTACCGATGCTATCCGCGACCAAAAGGTCTTGAAATTTAAGGTGGATTATAATGATGTTCGTCCACAGTTTAAGGCCTTGGAAACTGAGCAAGATTTAGGGAAATTATCTGCTGCTGAAAATAAAAAAGCTTTACTTCATCCAACACGGATTACAGAGATTTCGTCTTATATTCTAGAGCATTTTAATCAAAAGACCCATAGGCAAAATGGTAAAGGTTTTAATGCCATGTTTGCCGTTTCAAGTGTTGAGGCGGCAAAGGCTTACTACCAAGAGTTGCAAGACCAACAAGCTGGAAAAGATAAACCATTGAAGATTGCAACCATCTTCTCTTATGCAGCAAATGAGGAGCAGGCTGCGATTGGGGAGATTGATGACGAGACTTTCAGCCCTGCTGACTTGGCAGATATTAGTAGTAAGGAATTTTTGAGTGGAGCGATTTCCGATTATAATCGCCTGTTTCAGACCAACTTTAGTATCAATGGCAATGAGTTTCAAAACTATTACCGTGATTTAGCTAAGCGAGTCAAGTCTGGGGAAGTGGATTTGCTGATTGTCGTCGGTATGTTTTTGACTGGTTTTGATGCTCCAACCTTGAATACACTTTTTGTGGATAAAAACCTACGTTATCATGGACTTATTCAGGCTTTTTCTCGAACCAATCGGATTTACAATGCGACTAAGACGTTTGGAAATATTGTCACCTTTCGTGATTTGGAGAAGGCAACGACAGATGCGATTAAGCTTTTTGGGAAGACTGAGACGGCTGATATTCTGTTGGAGCGCTCTTACGACGACTACATGACTGGCTACATTGAGGCTGGTCAAGAGCAAAAAGGGTATTTGGAAGTCGTTAAAGAATTGCAGGAAAAATTCCCGGATCCTGCGACGATTAGTAAAGAAAGTGATAAGAAAGAATTTGTGACCCTATTTGGTCAGTTCTTGCGTTTGGATAATATCTTGCAGAACTATGATGATTTCATGAGTTTGCAGGCTTTGCAAGAGTTAGATGTTACAGACGCAGAAGCTGTGGCAGAGTTCAAAGAACGTTTTCATCTGGACGACGAAGCCGTTGCGGAACTTTCTAAAATGGACATCCCAAGTATTCGTGAGATTCAAGATTATCGCTCTACTTACAATGATATCAAGTCCTGGTATGACAATGAGAGGCGGAATCAGCAAAATAGCGATTCCGAAATCGATTGGGATGCGGTTGTCTTTGAAGTAGAGTTGTTGAAATCACAGGAAATCAATCTGGACTATATTCTGGAATTGATTTTTGAAACCAACCAAAAGGTATCTGATAAGGATCAACTCATTGAAGAAATTACTCGGACTATCCGTGCTAGTCTGGGTCAGAGAGCTAAGGAAAGCTTAATTGTGGATTTTATCAATGCCAGCGACTTGGACAGTTTTTCCGAGAAGTCAGATATTTTAGAACAATTTTATACATTTGCCCGCCAAAAACAAAAAGAAGCAGTAGCTAATTTGATTGAGACAGAGGGGCTGAATGCTGAGAGTGCAAGCCGATATATTCAGATGTCGCTCAAACGAGAGTACGCTAGTGAAAATGGGAATGCTCTCAATGAAGCACTTCCTAAGATGAGTCCCCTCAATCCCCAATATCGTACCAAAAAGCAGACGGTATTTGAAAAAATTGTGGATTTGGTAGAGATATTTAAGGGGATTGGTGGAGAAATTTAACCATTATTATTTCTTCTAGATATAAGAAGAGACAAACTTTACAGTTGACATTTTAAGAAATATCAAAGGCATTATATCAGTAGTATAAAAAGCTGACTTATCATTTATTTGGAGACGACAGTTGTTCCAAAAATGTGCTGTTTGATATTGAGAAGGAGGCTTAAACTTGGAAAACAAAAGGGATTTAATTCAAACCCTATCCCACTACCAATTCTCTCCAGAAAGCCAACATCTCTCTCCAGAAAGCCAACATCTAGACAGGAAATCCGCCCGAAAGAAACCGTCTGAACTGCTTAAACACCTGATTGCCTTTGCTAATGCAGATGGTGGCCAGCTGGTCATCGGTATTGAAGACGACAAGCAGAATAACATCATTACTGGCTTCAAAGATGGCAGAGCCTATCCCATTGATGAGTTCAAAAAGATTGACCGTGAAATGCGTGACACTCCCTTGGACTTATCTTTTGAAGAAATCCCTGTGCGAAACCATAAGGGTGAAGACGATGTGATTTTGGTTATCTCAGTTGAATTATCTTCAAACCGAGTGATTGCTGCGCCTAATGACGAGGTTTACCTGCGCCAGGGTGATGAGACCGTTAAGCTCAGTTATGAACAACGGACTCAACTCAGCTATGATAAAGGACAACGTTTCTTTGAAGATGAAGTTGTGGCTGACGCGACCTTGGAAGACATTGATGGTAGTCTGGTGCAGGATTTCAAGAATCGATTTGATATTGCAGACCGTTCGACAGAAGAAGTCCTCAAAGCTCGGCGTTTTCTGGTCAACGGAAAATTGACCAAGGCGGCTATCTTGCTTTTTGGTAAATACCCATCAGCTTTCTTCCCTCAAGCTCGTGTTCGCTTCCAACGGTTTGATGGCACGGATATGGGGACAGGTGGCAGTTTCAACGTCATTAAGGAAGTGACCTTTGATGATGCTCTGCCAAGCCTGATTATCAAGGCTCGTGATTTTATTCGTACCCAGCTGCGTGAGTTCCAATATCTGGATGACAATGGGCAATTTCAAATTTTGCCTGAGTATCCAGAATTTGCCTGGTTTGAAGGTGTTGTCAATGCTGTTACTCACCGTGATTACTCTGTCTATGGCGACCATATTCGTGTGCTCATGTTTGATGATCGACTGGAGATACATAGCCCAGGGAAATTGCCAAATATCGTCACCGTTGACAATATTAAGCATGAACGGTTTTCAAGAAATCCTCGGATTGCCAGAACCCTGACAGAGTTTGGCTGGGTCCGTGAGATGAATGAAGGTGTTAAACGGATTTACTCAGAGATGGAATCAGCCTTTCTCCATGAACCAAAATACTCAGAGCCTGGAAATAAGGTGGTTCTGACGCTTGAAAACAATATTGTCAGTCGCCATCTCCGTACACGCGACAACCTAGAAAAACAGTTCTCTGATTTTGGAGACCTCAATGCAGACGAGCAATTGCTGGTTCACTACATGTACAATTCTGGTGAGAAGATGACCACCGCAAAAGCCATTGAGCTGACGGGAAGAAGTCGCTCGTTTGTTGTTAAAATGTTGCATCATCTTCGTGATTTAGAAATCATCACTTGGTTTGGATCAAGTAAAAATGACCGCAATCAATATTATCTTTTAATTGATAAATGATTACAGTCAGGGTACTATTAGTAATAAGAATACAGTAGAATACAGTAGAATACAGTAGAATACAGTAGAATACAGTAGAATACAGTAGAATACAGTAGAATACAGTAGAATACAGTAGAATACAGAAAAAGTGGTTACCAACTTCAAGTTGACAACCACTTTTTAATTATAGCAGTTAGATACCTCATCTATCCCCTAATTCTTTCAAGAGTTCATCGTAGTGGTTCATTGCTCCTCCTAGTTCTCTGTCGAATTCAAATTTTGGCTCAGTTTCACCAATTTCTGCTCCAAGTATCTCTTTAATTTTATTGGGGATTTTAGTAACAGTGCTATTTCCTGTTTTTCTTAACAGAACATTCATGATTCCACCTCACTTTTTGTATATACATTATAAATTGAATCTATAAAAAAGTAAATTAAATACATAACTTTCTCAACTACATAAGCCCCGAAAACAGATTTTTTGGTAATCTAATGGTAATCCATTATTTGTAGGATTGGGTTATAAGTATCTATTTTTAATGAAAATGAATCTTGAAAGCTCGATATTATAGCCTTTTACAGATATCTGTCTTCTGCCACCCAAAACCAGGTCTTAAGAAAGCTCGTAAAGCTTCACAATTCTCAAAACGTTAATTCGTTGCTGGGAAGCACAATACAAACGAAAATACTTTGCAACTTGCAAGGTATTTTTTGTATGAGAACTGGCGGTACACAATTAGGCTAGCTCTAACGACTTTAGTCGCATAGAGATATGCTATGCACAGTTGCCTCAAGAAAACAAGTAGAGCGATGTTTGATTGGATGGCAACCACTACATAATGGAAATATCTAGAAATGTCTATTATAACTAAATAAAAAAGTTTCAGGAAAACACCTATTTTTAGGAAAGATAAATCCGAAAATGTTAAATTATAATAAGATTATAATTATAATCTGGAGAAAATAAATGGATAAAAAAGCAACGTTATCTCAACAAGATATTATGTATATATTAGATGAGACATATAAAAAAATACAAAATGGGGTACCATTAATTAGTCCATCAATTGAGAGTTTTGCAAATGATTATTTGAGCAAGCATGATTCGAAAGAACTTGCTTGTAAAGATATATTGAATAAACAAGTTATAAAGTGCACAACATCGGGTATTCTTAGTGGTTTACCTGGTGTAATAGCATTACCTGTTACAATCCCAGCTAATATAGCAAATGTCTTATATGTACAGATGCGAATGATTGCTTGTACAGCATATATGGCTGGCTATGACTTAAAAAGTGACCAAACTCAGACATTAGTATATGCTTGCTTAGCTGGAGTGGCTATAAATCAAATATTAAAGAAAGTTGGAATTAAGATTGGTGAGAAAGTAGCACTGAGATTAATTGATCAGATACCCGGAAAGGTGCTCATCGCTATAAACAAAAAAGTAGGCTTCAGATTACTTACGAAATTAGGGAGTACAGGTATGATTAATTTTGGGAAATTAGTCCCTGGAGTTGGTGCTATACTTTATTAATAAACAGCTAGATAACTTTTATCATATGGTGTTAATCGATCTACCTATTGTTCTTTCTGCAGTCTCTCTTAAGAAGAGAATTAAAAAACACATTGGAACAACTCATTGAAAGACAAGAGAAATATAAAAAGATCTCCATTTTGAACTGCACCCCAAAAGTTGGACAGAAAAAATCTAACTTTTGGGGTGTTTTTGTATGAAATTGAGTTACGAAGATAAAATTCAAATTTATGAATTAAGACAAGAAGGGAATT
>SKEV01000204.1_pt1 | contig 43444 bp, 50 predicted proteins | sample 4819531 | NCBI WGS metagenome assembly SKEV01 (sample SAMN11008800, study PRJNA524170) | human gut metagenome | biome: Human fecal sample; material: Feces; isolation source: fecal sample from pouch patient p9, p28 | host: Homo sapiens | place: Israel: Tel-Aviv | collected 2016-08-01 | reverse complement strand
GTCATGAAGTAGCGTATGATATCGGGATGAGTCAGAGTAATAGGCCCACCTTTGTCTATCTGTTGTCTGAACAGTGGCACCACTGAGCCGGAAGATCCGAGCACATTACCAAAGCGCACCATACAAAAACGGGTTTTGTGCTTTTCACGGGTCAAGGCTTGCAGGATGAGCTCGGCCAAGCGCTTGCTGGCCCCCATGGTGTTGGTTGGGCGTACCGCTTTGTCAGTGGATATCAGTACAAAGGTTTCAACTTCCGCTTCAATGGCTGCTTGAGCAGCATAAAGAGTGCCAAATACATTATTGCGTACCCCTTCTATGATATTGAACTCGACCAAGGGCACATGCTTGTAAGCGGCAGTATGGTAGATAGTCTGGATCCGAAAGCTCTGCATCACCGTCTTGAGGCGGTGCTGGCGCTGCACCGAGCCCAGTAGCGGAGCCAGCTCAGTTTCAATTCCCTCACGTTCGCACTGTTCACGCAAGTTTTTGTGTAAGACATAGAGGGCGTATTCAGACAGTTCAAACAGAACCAAGGTGGATGGCCGGCACCGCAAGATCTGGCGACAGAGCTCCGATCCAATGGAGCCCCCGGCCCCCGTCACCATGACCGCTTTGCCTGTGATGTTGGCTTCCATCAATGTCGTCACCGGCTCTACCGGGTCTCTACCCAACAGATCGTCGATGGAGACTTCATTAAGCTGATCAATACGGGCAGAGCCATTGACCAGATCGGCCATACCCGGGATAGACAGCACTTCACAAGATAGTGGCTCTAGTGCATTGATCACTTCCTGACGACGAGCCCTGGTGCTGCTTGGCATGGCCAACAGGATCTTCTTCACCCCATGGTGATCAATCAGGGTGGGGAGCTGAGCACTGTTGTACACGGTACATCCCTGAATAACGCACCCTTGTTTGGCTGGATCATCATCCACAAAGGCAACTGGGTAAAACTCATTGCCTTGCAACAAAGCCACTTGCAACTGCCGCCCCGAGGAACCCGCACCGTAGATCAGAACCTGTGTACGCGCCAAACGAGTAGTATTCAGCAGAGCCCGAAAGAACAACCGCACACCACCGACCATCAACACCAAAAATGAGAGATAGATGACCGATACGGTTCTGGGCAAGAAGATATCGAAGTAAAACGCAGAGATAACAAAAAAGCTCGTTGAAAAACGGCATCGCCGTTTGTACCTTAACTATGCTTTGCCCCGGCCCCGCATAGCGCATTACCAATGCGTGATGCAAAATCCTTCCATTCTGGGCTGCTCCGGTAGTCACACTGTCCAGTCGTTTGTTCTTGGCTGGTCGATGCGAACTGATCAAGAGCCTCCGGGCACGAAGAGCAGACCCCGATGCCTTCCACTCTATTCACGCGAAGCCAGCGACACGGTTGACCATTTTCAACGCAAGCATGATCATCGGTACATCCGCACCCGATACATTTGGCTGTGAGCATAAGCGCCTCTCCAAGTAATTTAAGAAAATCATAGCACCATTATATGATGCTGTGAATAGTAAAAAAAGCGGCCATAGCCTCCATTCCGAAATTGGCCTTGATTCGGGTTTCCCCTCAGAGTCCACAGGGGAAGCGTCCACCAGCAGATCGAGACCTTCTACCCACTTACACCGGCCATTAGGCCTTGGTTTGTTCTGACGTGACGTTGGTCCAATCCGGGGCCCAGTGTGTTGGGCCCGAGACTTCACACAAAATTCAGTGACCAGTATTAGCCAATCATCCAGGCCAATTCAGCGGCTACGGCCATTTTTAGTTACGGCTTATTGCCGGAGGATATAAAACAGCAGCATGAAGCATGGCGCACTGTTTCCACTGTGCTCGCCAGGGAAAAGGGGTCTTTTTAAGGCATTTCCGAGATTTGTCTTTGCAAGAACAATCTGCGGTTCGACGGCGTAGCACCAGAATTGCTCGTATAAGAAAAGGAGTTCGTGTCGAAGGTAAGGTGTCAACAAGCCATCCCTTGCTGGTCAATTTATTTATCAAACGAAGGAGCTTGAACGGAGTGCGGACATTGATGGGGTTATCGAACTGAGAGCCGAAAGCCAGAAACTGACTAAGCAGGAGTTCGGCTGAATCCTTGGAGCAACACAGGGCGGGAACACCTTCTTTGCCACTCATCAGGTGGGGGTAGACATTACCTTGCCGGTCTAGCCACCAGGAAAGCATCGGGTCGAGTCCAACCAAGTCAAGTCGGGCCCCCTTTGACTTTCCCTGCCGGGCCAGCAAGTGAAAGAGTCCGATAATGACAAAGATGCTCAACATAAAGACGTTAAACTCAGCACCATTCATTAATTCTATTCCCGGCATTGCCAGCATTGTGAGTATCACCACCGGATAGGTTGTGTCTGGACTCATTAGCACAATCCACAAGGGAGGGGAATTTGGAGATATTTTAACGAACCTGCTCTGCACCCACATGATACTGTTTGCGGCGCAAAAAAGAGCGACATTCACACAAGATAAAGTCGTATCAAACATAAACCATCCTTCTCTACAAACTACTTCTATCTCAGAACTTCTTTCTCAAGCTCGTAAAGACGCTCGATAACCGGGCTTGTACGGCCTACAGCAATCAGAATGTCCCTGATTGCCCACACTGAAAATCGCACTCAAAATGTCACCTCTTTTTGAATGAAAAACGCCCATTCACAGTTGCATTTTTTAATGCTGTGATAGGATCAAAGTGTAAGTTTAAAAGGAGAGATGACCATGAAACATGTACTGAATATCGCGCTGATGGCTGTTGTTGTTCTTGGCCTGGCTATGCTTGAGGATACCAACTGGGGTTACGCATTGCTCGCTATCCCGACAGTGATTTGGGCAAAGCCAGCGCTTAACCTTCTGCATAAACTGCCGGTTCTGGCAACTGCATTTTGGGTTCTGGTTGCTGTTTTCGCATGGCAAGGGGCGCTTGCTGGCATCCTGTTTTATGGCGTACTTGCCACTCCTAAAGCACCAGCCCCAGCACACACCAAAGGCAAGAAAAACCGCAAAGCCAACCTGATCGGCACGTATAGCTACGACTTTAAAACCGGCGAATGCTTTAGCTAATGCTGGCCCCACGGTTATTTCCCCTCTACCATCCTGATGGGCGCTCTCAGGACAACTTCTTCAAGAGCTGCTGCCTGGGGATAGTCTGGGCAGCGCCCATTGATGACAAAGTTCGTCTCGTCACTGCCACACTTTCCGCAAATGATGTGTGCTTTTTGGCCCACCCCACCCCGCCTCCCTGCCTTAGTGGAGAGTATGCTCTTCCACAACAACCTCCCCATCAACCAAGCTGATTGTTGCAGGGCCCCAGTTAAACAGCACGTCAGCTTTCACGCCGTTGTTCAACGCAACGTGAAGTCGTCGCGCCCCATCGGTCACACGGAAGCCTTTCTGGTCGAGTTGTTCAAGCATTTCTTCGTAGGTGATTTTTTCGTCCATCAGTTCTCCTTGAGGTTCTTTGCGAGCAATCTGGCCTCCATAGGGACTGCCAGGTTGTCATTTCTGCCTCTTTCGTTGAAAGCCAACTTATTGCGCACCTTCACGGGATCGCTTTATGATACTGTAAATAATAAAAAGACCTCTTGCAAGACTTTCACATGTGAAAGTCTTCTGGTTTTTAAAAGCCTGGGATTGTTGCGAAAGCACTGAAAGTGGCAGCGGAGATGTTACTGAACATCCACATGGCAGCGCTTCGCACTCTCGTGATCCTTGCTCAAGGGGAAGAGGTACGCTGAGGCCTCCGGTGGCAAACTGAGTCTCTATGTTGAGCTTCCGTGGGTGGCTACCCAGTATCGCGGCCCCTCTTACTGCTATTAGCGTCTGGTGTCAGAAGGCGGTTAAACCTCGAAGGTGGGATCGATAATCCAAGTCTGTCCCTTGCTTGCAACTGCCACTGGTCTAACGCGCAGAACATAGATGGCATGACGGATGGTGAGCTTCCCGGCCAGAACATGTTGGGCAACACTGAGCATGTATCGCATATTTTTTCCTCGATCAGTTGCTTGCTGCGGCGATCACATCAGCCTGTACTCGCCAGCCTCATATTCGCTCGACCAGCCAAGTAGACTGAAACTCTATTTTAAGGGATGACACTATATTTTCATCCCACTGCCGTTTAACTCGACACTCCCCGTTATGGGGCGTATTACTTCTCCAGCTCCTCTTCCAACCTTTTGCGGTATATCTCTCCTGCACGCCCCCTGCCCTCGTCGGTCAGCTTAAAGGCCAGCTTTAGAGAAGTTTCGTCCCGGTACTTGTCCAATAAGCCGTTATCCACCAGCGTGTGGCATGACGTTCGGAAGTTCGTTCCATGAATACAGCTCTGGCGAGCTGAGTTGATCATCGACAGCATTTTCATACCTGGTACAGGCTCGGCTTTTCCACCGACTTCAATTGCATATAGAATGAACAAAATATCCTTCTGAGTTGATGACAACCTCATCCCCACCCCCTTATTCATGTCAGACATGAATAAGGCTCCCACGAAGGGAGCCTTATGTAAACCTTATTCATGTGACACATGAATAACAACTAATTCACGGTGTCTTTCAACCCCTTACCAGCTTTGAACCCAGGGATGTTAGCAGCGGCGATCTGGATGTTCTCTCCAGTCTGGGGATTCCGCCCGGTTCTCGCTGCCCGCGCCTTAACGTGGAAAGTACCAAACCCTGTGAGCGCTACAGTCCCACCTGATTTAAGCTCCTCAGTCACAGAGTTGATCAGCGCATTCACCGCAGCTTCGGCCTGTGCTTTGCTGATGTCTGCGTCTTCGGCCACTTTCATAATCAGTTCGCTTTTGTTCATCGTTATTCCTGTTTGGTTTCTTGGTTACTATTTACACCCGCATACACTGGTGTGTGGTTAGTGCTTTCTTCGCCACTCCCAAGGGGGAGTTCTCTCTGATTCCGGTAATGCCCAAAGGCCTCGCTTATCGGCTTTAGCCTCGGCTTCTAGCTGGAACAGCTCTGGTGTTTTGGCATACTGCCGATATACCCACGCACTCCCAGAGCGGACCATTTCGGCATTGACCCATTTGCCATCAACATAAAGGTTGGCTACCAAGCGGCCATAACGGTCTTTGTCGATCCTCTCAACCTTGAGCATTCGACCAAACACCAGATCGGACAATACTTGTTTCGCCTTAGAGCCGTAGGGTTGCTTCTTCTCAGGGGTGTCGATTTCCGCCAGCCTTACCCGGTACTGGACTTTGCCACTCTGGCAATCTTCCCCTGAGTCACAGTCTCGTTCAGTCAAAACCGTGACTGTATCACCGTCAGAAACGCCCACAACCCTCGCATTGAAGGTTTCTGCCCATACCTGAGGGGCAACCACCAGCATTGCTGCTAGGGAGGCTGCCACCCCAAAAATACCTAACCTCATAATCACTCCATCCAAATTACTTGCTCCCCCCAGTAGGTAGAGCTTTGGCCTAGGCCTCGTAATAGAAGTTTTTTGTGTCTGGATACGACTTAAAACAATGAGCGGTGGCTCTCCCCAGGGAAAGCACCGTAACCTCAGTTCCCGGCGCATCCTCGGTGCCTTCACGAGACTCCCCTCCAAGTTGCTTCACCCATTCAGCAGCCAGTTGAACTCCTTCACAAAACGGAACTTTGTTCCTTTGAAGCATATCCAGGTAGGAAAGCAACAAGCAGTGGGGCGTGATGACTGCGGAGTTCCAGTCGGTTGCGAGCCGAGTCTCATCCATGTCTGCATACCAAGCATCGACCTGATGCTTTAACCCGACTTCGGCCATCATGCCGTGCTTACCGGCGACCTTTCTGCCTTCCTCAACGACATCAACCGGGGCGTCCCAGTAGAGAACTTCCCCGTCCGCTTCTTGGGTCGCACACGTTGCCCCTCGCGGCCAATGCCGCCGTTCCATAATGAGCTCGCAGAGCGTTTGGTTGCCAACAGGAGCCTTGTAGTCCTCATCGAGATTCACCACGATAGTTTCCGGCTCACGTTCAACCGGAGGTAGGTATCTGGCAACCAGAGGCATTGTCAAAATTACAGCACCATCCATGTGAAAGGATGTTGGAGCCTTCACTATTCGGTCCAGCACCCAGCACCAAGCATGAAGCAACCGATCCTCAACCTTGTTGTCAGCCTCGATCTCTTGAACGAACTGGTTGAAACGCTTCTGACTATCCAGAAACAGGCCTGTGCTCTGACACTTATCGCTGATCGTATGAATGAGTTCCGCCTGTCCCAGAAGCATTTCTCGGGTGACTTCTTCTGGATCACCGAATGCCTCAAACAACTTTGTCATGTAGTCACGAATTTGCATGTATTTCCCCCTCAGCATCGAACTGCTTGGCAAGCTCAGGATCACCGGCCCAGCGAAGGGCGTCGCCCATATGCGTGAACGCACGTTTATTGTGATCCTGCTTATTCACCCTGATCGGCATCTTCTGGTCACGAGGCTTTAGTAGCCAGTACCCGGTCTCTTCCTTGATTAGTTCTGCGGCCACCAGCAAGCCGTCCTTAGTTGCAATAATCATCATTAGCTACCTTGGTTAAGCCAGTACGCATAAACGGTAATGGCAAGCCCCCCAGCGAGCACCATGACTGCGACGGTACGTTGGACCCACTTCGATGCACCAATCCGCGCCAGGCGCCTCCCAAGGAACTGGAATGGTGCCGTCTTTCCGATAGCGCGAATCACCCAGGTGATTGCCAACAAAAGGAAGGCTGTGACCGGGTATATACCAACCCCAAAGAGACTCATCTTTCCGACCGCGAGCTGATAGGCGAATGCAAACAGCATGGCTACCACAGTCAATACGACCACAACTTTGAGCCCGTTTCGCCAGTCCCACGCTCGACGTGCATCACTGGTAAAGCACACCATCGAAACAAGGAACGGCATAAATGGCAGGTTCATGCTGGTGGTCTGATCCATGAATGCGTCAAGTCCCAGAAACATGGCCGTCATCATCACGTAGAACAAAAGAGCGGGGACGAGCATGTTGCGTAAAGACATATCCCGGTTGGTGTTCGCATTTTGAGTATTCGTCGTCATTGTGTTTGCCCCTTCAACATTCCCCATAGCTGATGGTGAAGATCTGCGATTACCTTGTACGTCCCCTTCACTGCTGGTTGTTCAAGGGTCTTGAGCATCCACAAAGCAATAAACAGGCTGGAAAGCAGTGCCACCACAAACTGGGTGTTGTGGCTACTCAGGTAGACGGCATAGCCGTTTAGACATGCACTCAATAGCAACCAGACCCTGGCTGTCATTAACCCCCATCTGTGATAGGTCACGAGCAGGTAGGCTGTTACGATGGAACAGAGTGTCATTGCGCCAGATATGGCTAGATAGACGACCCATGAACTTGCCTCACCAGTGGCGTAAGCGCTACCAACCGAGAAGGGCAAGCCAAAGATCCAAACTGCTGCACTACGGAGTAGGGCATCGACAATTATGTAACTCGCAGCAAGATTGATAATTCCGCGCTTTAGCATTGCTCACTCCCTTTATTCTGATACCTGTCCAGCTCAGCTCTGAGTTTCCTAATTCCTCTAGGCTGGTGGATGACAAGCCTCAAAGAGGCTGACTCCTTGTGGGGGTAATGGCTATCGAGAGCCTCTTTTGCTTCTTGTAACTCCATTGGTACACCTCATAGCGAAAGTCAGGCCCCTTAGGCACCTGACTTTCACATGTGAAAGTCTTATTGGCTTGCTGATTCGTCTGGCTGCGACTCAATCATCATTTTTCGCATCACAGCCATGATGGCTTGTGCGGGTTGAGCGCCGCCGAGGAGTTGACTCTTGCCGGTTTGGTTGTCCACTACGAAGGTGGCCGGTGTCCCGTTAACGCCATAGCTCTTGGCCTTCTGGATGTCAGCCTCAACCTTGTCTTCATGCTTGCCAGAACCAAGGCAGTCCCGGAACTCATCCAAATCAGCGCCAACACCAGTAACAACAGAGGCCAAGTCAGCAACACCGGCACCGTTACCTTGGCTGTGATGGAAAATGTCATTCACGAAGACCCAGAAGCCACGGTTGCCTTTCTGCTCAGCAATACATTCAGCGGCCAATGCTTCTCTGTGAGCTGTCGGGTTATGGAAATCGAGAGGCATATGCTTCCACTGCCAATTCACATTCCCTTTGCTGGCATCAACAATTTGCTTGGGTGTGTCGTGGAATTGCTTGCAGAACGGACATTCCATATCGGAGAACTCCACCAGTGTGAACCTAGCACCAGGGGCCCCGTAGATGTGTTTACCGTCATCGACCTTCTCAGGAGCTGCCTCAAACTTGGCATACTTCTGATCGATGTCGGCTTGTTGTTTCTGCGCGACAAACTTGTTGATGCTTTCGGCCACCGCAGCTTCAAACTCTGCTTTGCTTTTGAAAGTGACACCTTCGGTTCCCTTCACCTGGTTGACCGTGGACTTCACGTTAGCGATCTCTTGCGCCAGCTCCTTCTCTTTCACGAGCTGGTAAATGCCGAACCCGGTTCCTGCGAGTCCCAAAATAATGGCGGCAATAACCCCGAGGCGTAGCGATTTGGTATTTTGTTCTGGCATGTCAAACTTCTCCTATCAGTAAACTTTCACAGCACTGAGTTCTTGCACGAAGGAACTGGCTTCGAGCTTCGCTCGTTGGGTCAGTCGCCGGATGATGTCTTCGGTTGGGGTGTAGTCCACTAGGTTGCTCTGGTGGATGACGTCTCGCGCCACGGAGTTCAAACTCCCCAAGCCATCAATCAACCCAATGTCTTTGGCCTGCTCCCCATTCCAAAGCAACCCAGAAAACACCTCTTGGTCGCCTTTCAGTCGATCACCTCGACCAGCCTTCACTCGCTCGATGAACTGCTGGTGGGTTTTTGATAGAACGCCCTCCCAGAATGTCTTCATGTCAGAGGTAAGAGGGGAGAATGGATCGAGAAGAGCTTTGTGCTCTCCGGAAGTGATCGCCCGGCGCTCGATGCCGAGCTTGTCCATCAGGCCAGTGAATCCGAACCCTGAGCTGATGACGCCGATAGAGCCGACCAGACTTGCGCGGTCAGCATAGATCTCGTCCGCAGCAGAGGCGATGTAGTAGCCGCCAGACGCACCGATGTCATCAATGATGGCGTAGACCTTTTTTTCTGGGTGAAGCGCTCGCAGCGCTTTAACTTCTTCATAAATCCGCCCAGCTTGAACGGGGCTACCGCCAGGGCTGTTTATGCGAAGTACAACGGCTTGGGAGTTCGGGTTGTCGAATGCGGCTTGGATAGACGGGATAAGGTGATCAGCATCTGCCAGTGTACCGGCAGCAATTTCACCACGGATGTTGATATACGCGGTGTGAGGGGCTCCTGCTTTGGTGCTTTGCCACGGCATCCCGCCCGGATTAGACGCTAAGATGATGAAGCCGATCATGAGAAGCACGAAACCTGATGCGCGAAGCACACGCAACAGAGCCCGCCAGCGGCGATCTTTCACCTGCTCCTTATGCAAGGTGAACATGTACTTCTCAATAAGCTCTCTCTCCCAGGGGAGCTCTTTGCTTTCTGCCATTAGATTTTCCTTTTGCATGTTTCGATTATCAGTCCCCAGAACTCTTCATCAGCGCTATCAGCCCGGTCTTTGACTTTCTGGTAAACAAGGTTGGTGTTGAGCTGATGCTCACGACAGAACTGAGCAATGTTGCTGTAGGTCCTGTCCAGATAGGTGAAGGGCTTCCCTTTACCTTTCTTCTTGGCGAGGATGAGTTTCCACTCATCATTGGTGAGTTTGTCCGCGTCCTTCCCGGTGTCCGCAATGCGCCTACGCACCGTTACCGGATCAAGTCCATGTGCTCTGGCTATGCTGGCAATGCAATTGAACTTCCTACCGTCAATCATGACAGTAGGCAGATCACCAGCAGCAGCCTCCTTAAATCGGAAGCCTCTATAACCAGGCTTGAAGATCCCAGGAGCAAGCTGCTCACGGAACTCGATTGCCTGTTCTGACCTGACAAACTTGCCGTCGATTTTGCCAAGCATGTACTTGGCCCGAGCGATTACTTGATAAAGCGTCTTCTCCAGGAGCATGGCGTCCGCAGCTCTACTCGGAAGGCCAATATCGTCTTCTTGCTCGATCCCCAACATTTCTGCATGACTGGAGCCTTCGGCATGTCGGAAACAGCCGTCGTACTCAAAAAGAAAGGAGGCCAAACCTCCTCTCAGTTTTGCTTTGAACCGGGTATTGGCCTCGTTCTCTGGTGCAGGTGCCAGTTCGGACACTTCAACCCCTAACTTGGCGGCCAACTTTCGCAGGTCTTCCCCTTCAATCCGGCATCCTGGCTGCATAACCTTCGCCAGAGCAGATTCATCAGCACATCCGCGTTCTTTCAGCTCAGCCAAGAGGTAGGGAACTCGTACTACCCCCATAAACTCAAGCTCCCTGAATCGCACTGACCACCAGCTCACAGAGCTTTCCGTACACAGGTGCCAAGCCGAGCGAGGCCATCACCATGCCAAAGGCTTTCGAGGGGGCCTCTTTGGCAAACTTGGTCAACCACGGCATCATGCCGCACATAGCTGCAACCATAGCGCCAGCCATCCCCAAGGAAGGAAACGCTATTGCTTGGGCCAGAACAAAGAAGCACTGGGCGTAAGCCGCATGGGTCATCGCCTTCTTATCTGCTGCCGTGAACTCAACGGCATCTACGTTTTTGACTTTTTCCATCACATTGTCCTCATGCAACATCAGGTTTTCCGAAAAATCGCTCATACACTTCGAGATCGAAGGCCAGCATTGTCTTTGCTGTCTTTTCACTAAGGTGGTGGAGGTAAAGCATCTGAACCTTGTCGGTGCCGGTCACTTGCAGGTCCACTGCGAACCACGCCCCACCACTGGTTACGGCCAGAACTTGCACCGCCCAAGGCTTATCCAGTCGTTCGGGAGGGGTGCTCGTGCTCGACACCTTGGCGACCTTCGCGGTTGAGCCTACCCAGTGCTTGTCAAACGCTATGACATTCAACGCTTCAAACGCATCCTTCGCGGCTTTAAACCGGCTCCGGATCGCATCTTGTTGCTTCCATGCCACGAACTGGAGAAGGGTTATTCCACCAGCCATAAGGGTGATAAAACTCAAACCATTGGCGGCAGCTACAACAGTCGCTACCAAGGCACCCAACATGACGAAGCGGTTGTGTTTAAGCTGGGCCACTATTCACCTCCTATAGCAACCAGCCTACAGGACTCCTCAAAAATGCAACCCCGCCGAACTGCCCAATTCGGGCAACCCTAATTCAACCCAGAGCTTTCACATGTGAAACTTTCCGCCACAGGAACAGGTAGGTTTTACCTTGCGATAGCGGATGGATTGGTAGCGGTGCCACAGCTTGATCACTTCTCTTTCACTGAGAAGGTTTGTCTTGATGTAACGGACTCTATCCCCGTCCGCTGTTTCAACAACGGTTCGGACATAGCCGTACTTGGCAACGGGAGCCTTGTACTTGTGTGACAGAATTACCCGGTAAACCGAGAGCTGGATAATGTCCGACTCAAAGATGTGGTTTGCTTGGCGCAGCTTTGTGTCCAGGGGGATGAGAACCCCACCTTTGGTTTGGTACACCTGGTCAACCCTGCCGTGCATGGGCACAGGCAGAGTGGTCGATACGTCCTGTTCGGACAAAAACAGCGTTGCCGAGCGCAGCTCATAAGGCATGTTCTCTGATTTCCACCACGCCCAGGTGTCACCAATGCCGCGTTTGCGCCACTGGTCCACTTTCGCAATGACGAAAGGGGCGATGATCAGGACGAATATCCAGAGAACAGCCTTCATGACTACCTCCGGCCCCTAAACCACTCAGGATGATTGGATACATCCAGGTCTTTAACCTGCGATGAGAAGACCAACACCTCTTGGGTAGTCAGTACAGTCTCCTGAGCACGAGCAATGAAAGGCCTCAACAGCCCAGAACCGGCGTAAATGTTGATGACCATATGCAGTCGCTCTCCTACCTCTGACACTCTCCGCCAGCTCCGGTAGGTTTCTGTTGATTTGGCATAACCAACCAAGGCGGGGGCCAGCGTATTTGACTCCTTCGTATTCAACGTCCCTTTTGCTGCCTTTGAGATGAACTCAGCAATCACTGAGGCCAGCATGTCGGAGGTAAGGTGGAGTGGCTGCTTTATCGTGTCGAAATCAGCCTGCTTGATAGTGAACAGGCGGATGTGATCGTTACGATAGTCACGTACATAGATGACATGGCTCTCAAATGGGTTGGAGTGGTTGAAGGCATCCATACCCCAGCCAGCAGCCTCCAGATGTGCGTTTGATACTAACTTGTCGTAATCCAGTTCCACGCTGTCACTCTCCGTCTTGTCGTTCAGGAACTTTCACATGTGAAAGTTTTCCTTCGGTCATAATGTCCAGGACCGCCTTGCCCAGTCTCATCCCTTTATGGTTTTGAACCGGCTCACCCTTGTAGAAGAATCCAGGCTCGTTATCGGGATGGAATACCCCGTGAGGAATGTTGTTGTGATCGCCAAGCCACATGCGCAGCCTCAGATCCACCAACCACCCATCATCCAGGACAACCCAGAAATGCGGTGTCACGATGTCCTTGGTCTGTTCGTTTCGTACAAAGCCATGCATGCAGTTATGCGGGACACCGGCTTCATTGAGTAGGTGACTAACTGCCCATGTCATCCCGTCACATTCCATCTGGCAGTCATCCAAGGTCATTAGGACGGCTTCCAGCTCCCGGTGCCATTCCGTCATTTGCTTGGCCGCTGGCTTCACCACCAGCTCGTTTTTGTTTTCCGCCAAGATGATGTCATCCTCATCAATATTGCATTCGTCGATCGCTTCCGAACGGATAGATAACGCCTCATCCCAGTCATCACTCGATCCGAAAATGCTCCACCCCTCAAGGCCATAATTCACCCACACGATGAACCGCTTTATCGTTTTCATGTGCGGCTCCCTTTAACCGTGCAACGTTCCCACATATCCACCCCTTAAACTCAAACTCCACCCAAATGCCATCTATTGGTGTTTTTCAGTCAGCAGCAACACGCCGCCCCGAACACAACTCACCGAAAAACGACCTTTGAATTGCTTTCTGGTGCCTACCAAGTTCATCCTGAGTAATTAGTCGCTCTGAATACTTTACTTTTACAGCATCACTTTATAATGCTGTAAGATATAAAAACAACCCAGTAAAGAAAAATGAGCGACCTATGTTGAGACGAGAAAACCAAGGGGATTTGTTTGATGACCAAGTGGTGCTGCCATCCCTGGAGTCGGTACTGACCGGCAGACCTTCCAGTCAGCGTTGTGACGATAGAACTACGTACTTCTCAGCGCCGGATGTGGATTTGAGTCGATATGACCACATCATTGTGTGCCTATCTGGTGGCAAAGACTCAATAGCTGCGTATTTGCGGCTGGTGGACATGGGGGTTGATAAGTCAAAGGTGGAGTTCTGGCATCATGATGTTGATGGTCGGGAGGGTAGTTCGTTGATGGATTGGGCCTTCATGCGTGACTACTGCCGTCAGCTTGGGCAGGAACTGGGCATACCAATGTTCTTCTCGTGGCTTGAGGGCGGTTTTGAGGGCGAAATGCTCAAGGAGAATGCTTACAGCCACCCCCATCGCGTAGAAACTCCTGAGGGGCTCCTGGTGCTGCCTAGAGACCATAAGCGTTCTAAGCCGGGTACTCGCCTTCGTTTCCCTCAACAGTCGCCATCATTGCAAACAAGGTGGTGCTCATCAGCCTTGAAGATTGATGTTGGCCGCAGAGCTCTCAACAACCAGGATCGCTTCAAAGGGAAGAAGATCCTTTTCATCACTGGTGAGCGCAGAGAGGAGAGTGCAAATCGATCCAGGTACAACCAACTTGAGGCCCACGCCTGTGACAGAAGATATGGGAATACTGCACGGTTAGTGGATGCCTGGAGGCCAGTTCTTCACTGGACTGAGGAGGAAGTATGGGAAGTGATCGAACGTCACCGAATCTTGGCTCCAGTCCCTTATCGTCTTGGTTGGAACCGGTCGTCGTGCATGACCTGCATTTACAACTCACAGCGTATCTGGTCCACGATCCGGCACTACTGGCCCGACAGAGCTGGGAAGATTGCACAGTATGAACAAACCTTTGGGGTAACGGTATCAAGAAAAAGAATCGACGTAATGGATTTAGGTTCCGCTGTTGCGCCGATACAAATTAGTGATGTGGAGGCGTTAGAGCAGGTATCCAGAGACGATTACACGCTCCCGATTTTTGTGCCTGAGGGGCAAAAGTGGTTTCTTCCTGGTGGTGCATTTGGCCGTGAGGCCTGTGGTTCTGATTGATTTGTGCAGAGGTGTCAATGTTGGATTTTGTTCTTTTGGTGTTTGTGGGGTTGGGAATATCTATGGTGCTTGTGCGTCGGTCTTCACGGAAGGGGATGGATCTAGAGCTGACATGGTTCCAGTCGCTGAAAGTCGTGCTGGTACGTGGAGTTGTTGCATTGGGTCTGGGGTTTGGCATTGGTAGGCTCGCCTTGCTGGGGATACAGCATGGCTTCCTGAGTGAGTCAGTTCTAAGAGAGCATACTCTGGTCTCTGTGTTGGTAGTGCTGCTTTGTGGGCTTGGTTCGTTTGTTGCGTTTCAGTGGATCGTTGGGAGGATCTCTGGAAGATCCATCAGCGCAGCCTCCCTAATCAAAACCATCATGTACGAGTCTGGTTACTTTGTGCTGTCGATGATCACCTTGTTGGTGATACTCGTCCTATTTGGGATTGCATACGAGACTTTTTTCTAAAAAACGGCGCTGACTGTTTTCTGTTCAACGATCCATAGGATAAATATAAAGATCTTTAGATCTTTGTATAAAGGATAAAAGCGGTTAAATACAGGTTAGGAGCACTTAATTGCGTCTCAACAGATTGATACTAAAGATTTTTTCATATTTCTTCCGTGCAGCAAACCCATATAGTTACGTGCAGCGTTCCCATAGGTTGCCGTGCAGCGTTCCCACATCCCCCAAGATCTTGTCAGATGTTATCCACACCGACCCTCTATTTTTTCCACAAAATCCTTACAAAACAGAGCTTTCGTGCAGCGTTCCCACATATCAGATCTGGTATCCGTGCAGCATCCCCATATGTCTGAGACTAATCGTGCAGTTGCCCCATATACCACTTCCTTAACGTGCAACGTACCCACATATCAATTTTGGTCGTTTTTTGCACCGTGCAGCGTACCCATATGTGATCGTGCAGCGTACCCACATACCAAAACCCAGTTTATGCACAGAAAATGTGGATAACTTTTAGCCTCTTTCGGTGTGATCGTGATCATCTTTTTGGCTGGTGGGGTCACTTTGACTACCTTTTTAGCTTTGTCCTGATCTGTCAATCTTTGTTCTGCTTAGTCAACCGTGCAGGTTTCCCACATATCGACTGGTTAGCGACCTGCTTTCGTGCAACGCTCCCACATATCAAACCTCATAACGTGCAAGCTCCCCACATCCCGCACCCTTAACTATCAATGGTTTACGGGAACCACTCTACGGGAACCGCTGAGGCAACATTGCGCTTATCCTTCATCATGGCTTCCACTTGCACGATCAAGAGACTCCGTTTGCACCTACCGTGCAACGACCCCATATATAGAGCCCCACACCGGCTGTATCTGTGCTCAATTCACTCTATCCGTGCAGAGCACCCACATACGGGGACATTCCGCTTGTGGCCCTACCTGGTGGTGCGTTCCTCTTGGCATAAAAAAAGGCGCTGACGCGCCTTATTTTCTCTGGGGGATCGGGAGCTGGGGCTATCTACCCTTACTCTGCCTTTCATCAATGATGTCGTGGTCAATTGTACCGTGCTTGATAGCTCGTAGCTCTGTCTGCTGCTTACGCTTGTTGGATGCCATCACCTGCTTCACGAAGTTCTCATGAGGCCTTATGACGTACCGCACGTCGATTACTCTGCGGCCATCCTTGATCTGGTTCGCGTCGTAGTCGCTTATGACCTCTTGCTTGATGAGGGCCTCCAGGGCGAGCTTCATGGCCCTGACGTTCTCGGGCATTCGTGGGCTCAATTCACGAGGGCTCTGGGTTAGGAAGCTGATAAGCGATGGAGTGTATGGTGAATCTGGAGATGCTTGAGTCCAGTAGTGGCTCATTCGCTTGTAGATGTACCGTGCAAGGGGGGAGCGGATTTGCATTCCGATCTTGTAGTTGTACTGGCGAAACGACAGATTCATGATCGATTCGTTTACCAGTGGGTTGAACTGCACATAGCATCTGGCGTTCCCACCTTTCTTCCTAAACTCACCTCTGGTGGTCAATCCCACCATCGGGAAGAAGCTGGAGCTGATGAATGCCTGCCCGTCATCACTGATACATTCTAGTGTTGCGCCACGACAAACCTGAATTGCCTCCTTGATCTCTGTCAGGTTGTACCCGTGCCCCATCTTCGAGAGCTCCTTCTGGAGTTCGTACAGAGTGAACATGACCCCAGCCTTGCCTTCTATGATATGGCCCTTCCCGTTTACTGCGAGCTTGCGTAGAGCATCCTCAAGGATTTCCTCTCGCTGCCCCGCGTAGATCAGCACGGTTCTGCCGTCGTCCTTCTCGATGATGGCTGGTTTCACCTTCACCGTGAACTGCTGGCCTCTGATGGAGCATTGTCGCGTCACTACGGCGTTGGACAGGTCTTCGTGCTCACGCTTTTGGTCCCAAATGTACTTAGGTAACGCATCGTAGATCTCGATTGTGTTGGAGTAGTCGTCTTTCTTGGCCGGAGATTCAATGATCTCAAACAGGCTCATTTGCGGTGAGTCTTTGATAACGTCGAGTTTCTCCAGGTCTTTGTCTTTGGTTCTCTTACTCATGATTGTTCCGTTAATACTTTCTAGCTGGTGGTCCATGCCGCCAGCAGTGTCAAAACTCCCGCTGCTACCGTTCCCGCAAACACTAGCTGGTAGACGCGATGCTTAGCCCCCGCAAGGCTACTCATGAAACGCATGGCTGCCGCTTCATACCGGAAGTGGGCGAGCTCACCCCGAAGGGTGTTATCTGTGCCATGTGGCGATTGTGGGCTCTTTGACAGGGCAGGGCGAGGATGGTTGGCGACTTTCTTGATCATCGCTTCACATTTCCCCAGCTTTGCCAGTTCTGTGGCCGCTACAGATGTTGTCATGTTGTCACACCTCGTCGCTATGCGTCTTGTTCAGTAGCCTCTCATACTCGTTAAGCGCCCGGCGAATTTTTGCTATGGCCGTGGCGCGTTGTCTTAACGCGGCATATCTGGTTTCTACTTTCTGGATCAGCTCTTGTGCCCAAGCGGGTTCTTTCTTGAAGTGCGACATACTGTAGGCATAACCTCGGCCCTTCTTGATATGTGTTGATAGAACCCTTTTCTTTTGTCCGGGAACTTGCTCGACAAATCTGTTGCGATACCACTCTGCAACGAGTGATACGCCGAGGATGCGAACCCGCGTACCAACACGCCCTTGTTCGTCTTCTGACGCTTCTTCACGCGCTGATTTGTGCGCGCTCCAGTACATGTCAGCTTCCTGCTGCGCCTCTACAGCAAGAACGGCTAAGGCGTGATCCAGCTTGCTCCGTACCTCCGCAACAAACTCTCTACCCTCTGCCTCTAGTAGATCCTCTGTTATCTCGGATCGTTCTTCTTCGAGCTTCGGATCGAGCAGGTTTAGCCATCGCTCGGTTGGTAGACTCACCTCAAAAACCTCCCAATTCCTATCCACATAAATATCTATCTGGAATCTAAACCTAATTATTCCACTATTGGAATCTAGTTTTGTCACTAGGCTAACCCATGTTTGGAATTTGTCAATTTTCCCTCCATCTATCTGGAATCTTGCCATTCAAATTCTTTAATTTCGCGCTGCAAGTGAATTTTAAGCTCAAGATTCCAGATATATTGGACGTGTTTGTTAAGATTCCAAAAAGGGTGTTTACAGCATTCTCTTGGTGCGGGTGTCCCGGTGCGGGAGATGTTGCGGCACTTGATAGGGTTAGGTCTGTTCATCTGAACCTATCCGTGCAGCGTTCCCACATGTTTTCCCACTCGCCAATCAAAAAGCCACCTAAAAACCACCCAAACGCCCCTTTTGGGCAATTACAGAGGCCATCCATCCCTTTTGTTGGCCTTATTCTCTACCCAACACGCGGCAAGCAATCAAAAAGCAATCAAAAAACAATCTCTGGAGGATTTAATGAGTCAGTTTGTTCTGGGTTTGGATATTGGTTACTCGAACCTGAAAATGGCGATGGGTCATAAAGGTGGGGAAGCTCGAACTGTCATCATGCCAGTGGGGGCCGGTCCGCTGGAGCTGATGCCACAACAGTTAACTGGTGGTGCAGGGACCAGCATTCAGGTTGTGATTGATGGGGAAAAATGGGTCGCAGGCGTCGAACCTGATCGCTTGCAAGGTTGGGAGCGAGAGCTTCATGGCGACTACCCTTCGACCAATCCATATAAGGCGCTTTTCTACGCAGCACTCCTGATGTCCGAGCAAAAGGAGATTGATGTGCTGGTGACGGGCCTGCCTGTAAGTCAGTATATGGAAGTAGAGCGCAGAGAGGCTTTGAAAGCTCGACTGGAGGGTGAACACCAGATCACGCCAAAACGTTCGGTGGCGGTTAAGTCTGTGGTGGTTGTGCCCCAACCTGCTGGAGCTTACATGGATGTTGTCAGCTCAACCAAAGACGAAGATCTCCTGGAAATTATTCAGGGAGGAAAAACCGTTGTAATCGACCCTGGTTTTTTCTCTGTGGATTGGGTTGCTCTTGAAGAGGGGGAGGTCCGCTATCACTCATCGGGCACCAGCCTCAAGGCGATGTCTGTGTTGCTACAGGAAACAGACCGGCTAATTCAGGAAGACCACGGTGGTGCTCCTGGCATCGAAAAAATAGAGAAAGCAATTCGTGCGGGTAAGGGCGAAATCTTCCTCTACGGTGAAAAGGTATCAATCAAAGACTATTTCAAGAAAGCCTCAACCAAAGTTGCTCAGAACGCATTGATCCCTATGCGCAAGTCAATGCGTGAAGACGGGATGGATGCCGACGTCGTTCTACTGGCTGGAGGGGGGGCCGAGGCTTACCAAGACGCTGCCAGGGAGCTTTTCCCTAAGAGCAGGATTGTGCTGCCCGAAGAATCCGTGGCATCTAATGCCAGGGGCTTCTGGTTCTGCGGCTGATAGATAGGAGGTCGCAGTGACTGGTAGCAAATGGGATGGGAAAATATCTAATCTGAACATATCGGAGCAAGCTTTCCCCGAGCTCTATCGTGAACTGTCCCAGATGCAGCATAAGGCGCGTAGTGATCGGCTCCGCGCCCTTGCTCTATTGGGTCTTTATTCTCTTCGATTTTCTGGCAACATTGGGCTTTTTGAGCAACAGAGTTCCGATATTCAACCTACACAGCATCAAACCAAGCCAGTGCAGGCTGATGAAAAGCTGAACTCTCAACGTGATTCACTTAAAGGAAAACTGATGGGCTCCGTGTGACATGAGAGAACAAGATGAGTTCTCTACGCTATCAGCGGCTGAGCGTAGAGAGGTAATAATCGCAGAATTAAAGCGAAAAAGCCGTATTCGCACCTTGTTGCGAGGGCTCCCGTTAGATGAAGTTCGGGGGATTATTGACAGAATGACGGGCGTTCTGAATGAACTGGAGGGCGAGTACAAAAAACGGGAAGAAGATGAAAAAGAAAAACGAGCTCAGGCCGAGCGAATAATGAATGACATGGAATCCTGTGGTGTGGACATCGGCTTGCTAAATGAGATGTTCACGAGCAAATCAGAACCTGATAATGCTAAATATTCAAAAGACGGAGTTTCGTGGAGTGGGCAAGGGCGTCGCCCGGATGCTTTCAAGGGGTTGGGTGCTGTCGAGTTGGAGCGTTACCGAATCCCACAGAAGAAGTAAAAAATGAGCGCCGCAATTTGGGCGCTCAACTTCGGGTCTGAAATGTCATAGTCTACTCAAGCACACTCCTTCTCCCCACCACCACCACTCTTTCCTTGTTCCTTGCAAAACGGACATTCTACGCAGGTTCTTTGGTTAACAGAGGTGAAGTAAGTACACTTGCAGTTATCGCACACCTCCAGCATCGCATCCCCGCTTCTCAACTCCGAAGCAAGACACCAGGCATCAGTAATATCGAATGGAGCCCACCGGGCACCTTTCATTCCGGGTACTTCTTTGCGGATTGCGTGATACATTCTGAATGCCTTGTTCAAGGCTTTAATGTTCACAGATCGCAACACGGCCTCCCCACCAATATTGAAGTAGAGCTGCATTAAAAGAGAGGCCTGTATCTTGGATGTGTGACTATGAATAAGTGTCGCACCACCACGGAACGTTCTGGATTTTCGTTCCAGAGAATATCCGTCCCTCTCTAGGTCCTGGTAAAGCCGCCTGACCTGTTTGTAGGTCAGGCCTGTCTCGATCATGATGATTTTTGTGATGTACCCAGCAAGAGCCATGTGTCGAGCTGTAACCCAGCGACCCAATGTACCTGAGTTGCCAATGTTCATCTCCACCTCCCACGTCCCTGTAGAGACTGTTGCAATTTTTTCAATACTGGGTGTGTTAACTCTTCCTGGCTGTTATCAAGAATTTCTTCGATGATGCACGGGGCAAAACGCAGCGAAAAATGCGTAACCGTTGTTCCAGACATATGGCGCAAATGGCTGTCTGTTGCCTTGGCTACCAGCTCTGCAAGCTCCCTCGAAACACCGAACACTTCCTTTGCCATCTCCGGATCTCTCGATGCGACGCGGTTAAATAGCAACCAGTAGGCAGCATCAAATTCATCAACGCTGTGGTTGATGAAAACTACCGGGTCGTAATCGCCAGAGAGTCGCGTGATGATGTTTTGCTCTGCTGTTTCGAGCTTAAAAGAGATCAACACGCCAGAAGCCAGAGCTTCCAATTGAGAAGCTGTTGCCAGTGACAGCTTTTGAACCGTGTCCATGCCCAAAGAAAATTGTGAGGCCGCATCCTCTGGGCGTTCTTTTGCCAGGGTGCATAGCAGGTTCCACAATGTCAGATCGAACTCGTAGACGTTTCTATCAGCTTCTTCCTGATCGAGGTTGACGGCTCTTGCATCTAACGCACCAATAATATCCAGTTCCAACATTCCGCCCCCCTCACAAATCACGAAGGTTGCGATAGATAGCTAAGACTCGGCTACCATAGTTTCTGGCTCGATTCTCGTCTTCCCAGGCGTGATAGCGACCAATGCCAAGCTCCAAGTCATTTGGAGATGACTGAATAGCTTCTGATAGCACCTCTGCCCCAACCATGACGTTGGTCTCTGGGTCGAGAAGCTCTGCTGGAGAAGAAACTCTATGCCCATTCCAGCGGACGCTCACCTGCATGAACCCAACATCAATGGCACGACCATACTGCTGCTGAAACTCCGCGAGCTTAGCCTTTGCCTGGTCTTCCGACTTGGCATAGAAAGGGAGTCCAGGAACGCGCAGCGTCCAAGGCCAAGGACTTATAGAGCCATTACCTCTCCCTGATGCAGATTCAGCCAGTGCGACCGAATACACCAGAAGAGGGTCGAGGTTATGTGCTTTCGCCGCTTTGTCGAAGACTGTTCCGCTCAGGTCAATGCCATTGGCCGCTGATGACAGGACTGCCGCAGACAGAACCAACGCTTTGGCTTTGTTCTTCATCAGCTTGCCTCCTTGTGTCTGAGGGAGATTTCGTATTCTTCGTCGTACCGCTCCGGCCATATCTCAGAAGGCTTCATACCCAAAGCTGTCGCTATCTCATGCTCCCAGCGTGGACTGGGCTTGTAGAGTGCCGTTGACACCACCTGACGAGATGTTTTGTGTTTTCGGCCCAGTGCGGCCAGAGAAAGACCCTGGATCTTGAGCATGTACTTGATCCACTCGCGTTTTTTTTCTAGGTCGCTTGGGATGTCTACCACCTGGCATTTGTCCATTTTTTGCCACCTTTAAACTGCGTTATTGCCCGTACAAAAACTGCGTTACTTGATGAACGCTTTTAGAGTTCTTCTATTGTCACAAACTGACACATTTTGCGCCTTTATAAGCCCGAATAATGATGCTGCCAACAATAAAAAACCTTTAAAAACATACACTTAACTTTGTACCGATAGAACAAAGTTACAATACTTTTAGGAATCAAAGGGATACGATTGATTTTCGATAGAAATGGAAGGTGCGCCAGATAAGTGGCGGAAATAGCACACGGAAAGTGTGTTATTTTGTGATAAGTAAATAGCGTTTAGGTATAAGTGGTTTTAGGTATACAGCGAGGGCTGGAATTGCGAATACAGCAGGAGCTGATGAGGGTAGGGTAGGCAAAGATGCGCCCAGACCACACAAAGATGATGGTTTTACAATGCGAGATATTTGGGGAGGTAACTCTGCGGTGTTGCAGATAGGGACCAAAGCGTTAGCAATGGCCTATTTGATAGTGTATGCGATCTGATTGACGTGTTCAACTATGTAATGCTTTGTCAACAAATGCCCTATTACGCACTAGCTAACTTTCACATGTGAAAGTTTAAGAGCAATCTTTCACCATAAAATCGACGAACATTCACGGTTGCATTTTTTGATGCCGTGGTAGACTGGAGGTAAATAGTAAGGGGACTGGTATGAAACATGTGGTCAATATTCTTCTGCTGGGTGTTGTGCTTCTGGGGGTCGCTATGATGGCTGATACACCTTGGGGGCTTGGTGTTGCCCTGGCTCCTTTTGCCGTTTGGGGGGCTCGTTTCCTGTTTTTCATTCACAGAAGTATTTGGGCTGCTGTTATCTTCTGGGGAGGGATCGCTTACTTCCAGTGGCAAGTTGCTTTGGCTGTCGGGGCTCTGTTTGGGCTAACATGGTTTATCGGTGCTGCGCGGTCAGCATATAAAGAAGCTCCGCCAATTAGGCACAGAAAAAAACATGCTGGTGGATTTCAAAACTCCTATGATTTTGACCAGCGCTACCATATTGGAGCTGGAGACGAATAAGGGGGCCTGATGGCCCCCTTATTATTTGAACGGTCTTTTAGAACCTTTGATTTGCTATGTTGTACCCTCTGACAGCAGTCAAATAACTCCCCGAACGGTCTCCAGCTCCCGTCGAGTTCTGCAATACGTTTACCAGCTTGTCAGCGAACTCTTCGTTTTGCTGAGAAAGAACAGGCTGACCACCTTGCGTCATCGGTGAACCATCCGGGTTACGTTCTGCATATTCCATTTTCAGATTCTGAATTGCCTGGTTCATGCGGCCTTCGTTTGTATCAAAAGACTCAGCATAAACAGCAGCTTGCCCTTGAGTAAGTCCATAGCGGTTTTGAGCAATTGACTGCATTGTCTCTTTGAACTCATCGCCATACTGGTTCATGAACTGTTGTGCTGCTCCACCACCGGCTTCTGCGGCAGAGGATAGCGCTGCTGCATAGAACGCACCGCGTTCCTCCATGCTCATCCCTTTAGCGGCTTCTGATAGGTCTGATTTACCACTTAACCATTCTTTGGCTGCACTATAGCCGCTTGCAGCAGCACCCATGACGTTGCGGCCAAGTTTAGCCATTCCAACCATCGCGCCCCCGGCCCAGCCAAACTCTTCTTTGACTGCCTGATCGCCGCGTTGAGTTGCCGCGACGAATTGGTCGCGTTGCTCAGGCGTCATCGTTCTCATTTGATCCATTGCTTGTGAGAACGCATCAGCGCCAGCCTGACCACCAGCAATGAGAGCCCCGCCTGCTTGTTCAGCTCTGCGGCCCATCTTGTCACTGAAGTTATCCCACGCCCCCCATGCCGAAGCGCTCCAAGACATCTCCGGAAGCGAGTTAATGAGGTTATCTTGTGCTTTTTTGAGTTCGGGAGCAGTTACGTTTCGCTCTGTTTGCTGCGCCAGGTTGTGAAGAGCTGATGTACCTGCTGCATGTTCATTTTGAACAAGGGGGCTGTTCGTTGGTAACTGGCCTGCTTCGGATGCCGGATTAGTTCCAGCCATCCCAGCCACATTCTCTCTGAATCCGGTTGGGATATTAGGTCCACTGCCTACAGCACCTTGAACCTGACCTGGTAGACCTTGAACATTCGGGCCTTCAATACCGCTATTTCCGTAGGCGTCACCACTAAAGGATCCGTTGCGCCCGGACGCAGTATTGATTGCCTGTAGTGCAGCTTGATACCCGCCAAGCTCCTTACCCGGATCATAGTTTTTGGAGTTGGTCATTGCTGTCATTCGGGCTGCTGCTTGGGCCACCTGAGGCGACATTCCGTAGGCTTGGTATCTTTGCTGTAGTGAAGCAGCCTCGTCTTTAACCGACTGCGGAGCGGCATTTCGGAAATAGTCATTCAGTTGATTCATGGCCTCAGGGGTTTGTGCCACTGCACCACCGAGAGTTTTAAAGTCGGTGTTAGTCATGGAGCCCATTTGATTCTGGAGTTGGCTCATTGTTGTGAAGGTGTCGGATGCTGACACCAGTTCAGAGGCCGACTTGGACAGGTTCTGGGATAAGCTATCCCCCCAGGTTTGTTTAAATGACTCGCTACCGGAACGACTAAAACCCTGTGCCAATTGATTAGTCAACGCTTGGCTATCGGTTTGTGAATAACTCACACCCTTCATGAACTGAGACACATCGCTTGCTGACCAGCTTGAGGAGTCTTGAGCTGAGGACTCTGTTGCCCCCTTCGCTTGCGCTTTGATGTCCAGCACATCGCCTGATTCGCCATCACCACCAGTAGGAACAAGTGCTGTACTGTTTGATTTAATACCAGCAGCCCCCTTCATTGCCGCCCTGACCTTACCAACCATAGGCATAAGCATGGAAGCCGCTTCGTCAGCATCGAGAGTGCCCATAGCCTGCATGGCAAAAGCACCTTTGACTGCATCAGAGTGGCTATCATCCACTTGGAACTTATCCATGAAGTTCTTGGCTTGTTGGTTGATCAATTGGCTCTGAGCTGTGCTTTGAGACGAAACGTTGCGCCCAACATTGGAGAGTCTTGAGTAGGCTTGATCCTGACTTACTCCATCAGAAAAACCTCGACCGAGGGTGCTTTGGAAGGCCTCCGATTTCTGGCTTTGTAATGCCTGTGCGGAGCTCACACCTGATGCCAGAGTGGAGCCAAGCGAGAAGGTGCTGATCATGCTTTCTGCGCCGTTCGCAATCGCACCACTAAACTGGTTGTGATTGTATGCTGGCTGACTTTGCATAACCGGACCTTGCTTGAGTAGATCTGGCGTCTGCATCTTTTCGTCAACGTGGTCAGCACCACTTATTCTCGATGCCAAGCTGGTGAAGGCATAAGTGCTACCTGTAACGATAAACAGGGAAATGACCGGGGTGGCCGCAGCCAACATGCCGCCGGTTGCAATCCAGTGTTGCAGCACATCTCCAGTTGAGGAAAGCGCGTACATGGAGTTGAGACCTCCAGCACTGAGGCTAGACATCTCATTTGACGCGGCGGTATGAACAAACAGGTTGATAATTGAGAGGACTGGCATCCATAGCTGAATCCAGAGGATGGTTTGTACATATTTACCGGCTAACTGGATGCCGAAGCTGCCCATCACGATAATAAAAGCAATGATCGGGGTGATAGCGTAAATGAACCCCTCAAAGAATGTCAGCATTGGTCGGACGACGGTCATGAACATCGACTGTTCTGCGGCCCACTGCGTGTTCCGTTGCTGAATGGCTTGGTTGATCATCAATGCAGAGCCATAGTCCTGGAGGTCCTGATAACGTCCTGCTGCGGCCTCATAATACAGAGGCTCAAGAACGGCGGCTTTCAGGTAGTCGATTGATGAGGTGGTTGTGGCACCCATCGCTTGAAGCGAATCAGTCAGCTTCGTTAGAGCGTTGTCTCCGGTTGATGTGTCAATACCCAGTAGGCTGTTTAGAGCATCAACAACAACCGGGCTGCTTAGGTTGGCAGTTGCTGTGCTAATAGCCACCCATCCATCGGTACATGTGTAGTCAGTGCCGTCAGGGTTGGATGTGGACAAATACAACCGGGTTCCGTAGAGCTGAGAGTTGAACCGCAAAGCCGTGTCGGTTGAACGATTCATCAACTCATCAAGGGACATTAGGTTGAGATCAACTTTGGTTAATGTGCATTCCCGGATGTAATTGTTCCAGGAACGTCTCACGTCAACATAGCCGCCACCATTTGCTGAGTTAAGCGCAGTGAAAACCCCGGTGTCATAGGCCCGCCGTCTAACGTCATTCAAAAGTTTCAGTGTTTCTGAGAAGTGGCTTTCCGTGACATTGGGTACGATTACACCATATCCAGTTTCAAACAAATTGGTGATGGTGTATCCCACGTTAGATATGACACCACCAGCAAAGCCTACTCCAATAGGCACATTGGCGACGACTCGGACCTGCCCTGTGTAAGCGTCTTCGATAGTCACCGTTGTGGTCGGGCCGAAGAAACAGGCATATATGATCCAACCTACCAGCACTTGCTGGATATTGATTTGCTTCGCGCCTTGAAAGACGGACTGGATACAGATCATCAAGATCCCAAGAAGCAGGCCAATACTGACCATCTTCTCGAAGTCTCCGGTGCCGGTGATCATTGATACTGCAATCAGGATTTGCTCCAGAAAAGCAGAGTCACCGATAGAGTGGATTGAAAAAGCTCCCATTCCAATGGCCCCTTAGTTCGTGCTAGGAGGGTTAGACAAAGTTGCGAGCATGTATTTTTGCTTGCGGATGTTGTCCAGGAGGTTGTTGTATTTCTCAATCTGGCTTGATAGATCGCCATATTGAGAGGACAAGATTGTGTATTCATCACGGATTTGCTGTTGCGATTGGGCGAGAAGCTCCAGCGCCTCTTTCTTGTAGGGCGACTTGCTATTAGCCATTGCAATGCGAGCTGCGCGGAAAAACTCTTCCGAGAAGCTATACATCATCGTCAGTGCAATCGCTCCCGATGACTCTGTGGCGAACAGGTTTGCGCCATCTTGTGAAAGGACAGACAAGTTACGAACGATGGTGCCAATGCCTCCAGGGAGGTTAGAAACAAAGGCCTTTTCTGGATCGGTTAAGGTTCCAGAGTTCGTTGCGTATTTGTAGATAACGCCCGGTGTAGAGCTGGTTCCTAACAGCATGTCGGTGATCTGGTTCTTGATGCCTTTGAGCACGACAGTTTTATTGCTGGTGCCAGCACTCAGGCAGTTGGTCGTATCAGCATCACATGAATAGATCTCAACAGAACCGCCCGAGATCAGGTCTGACAAGGTGATCTTGTTGCCTGGTAAGGTTGTTAGAGGCGTTGTTTTCGCCCCCGAGCCGGTTGAGTTCGGGTCGTTTACCAGATCACCAATGATGACTGTGCCGGTTAAAGACATGATCGCTTCAAGCAGCGTGTTATCCCCGTATTGAAACCAGGTGTTGGCGTTGTTGCTCTTGAGTTGCTTCCAGACGATATTGCCAATCATCTTGTTGTATTCGTCAGGCTTGTTAGCTTTCAGTTCCTCTAGGGGACTCTTGCCACTGGTTTCCTGCTTGGATCCGAAGAAATCTTCATACAGGCCGGATGTTGTAGCGGTGATGGAAGCATCAGTTTTGTGTTTGAGATCCATGCCACTGGTTAGGTCGTTCACGAAACCTTGAGCGAGCTGGCAGGAATTGCCCAGATGTTGGTTGAGCGCTTGTACTTTCTTCTGGAAGTTCTCTATCCACTTGGCTCCGTCCGGAAAAACGTTGTCGAGCGCAAGCTGGAAGGCATATCCCTTGGCGTTTGCTGCGACAGCCCGGAGGAGCTGGACAATTTGATCTGCGTTAATGAAGGAAAGAGAGCCGCCGAACAGATCGACGCCCCCACAACCAGCTTTCCACGATGGTGGGGCAAGGCTAACTAGGTTCTCGTCAAAGAGTCGAGTCTTGGCAGTGAACCGGCCACCAGCTAGAACGCCACGCCGTTGGCTTTCATAAACTCCTGGTGGTGTTGTGTTGCTCATCTCATTGAAGAGTTTATCCATCTGAGACTGGAGTCCGTTAGCGGCTATTGCCTCTGTCGGGGCGATGAAGAGAGTAGCCGCTACACTCAGGGCAAGCAGGCTCCTTTTTACAGTCTTGTGCGTGACCATCTTAGTTCTCCTGTAATTTTTCCCGGATGTACTTCATGAGTTGCTCCGGTGGCACAAAGTTGTCTTTATCACCGCTCGCTTGGGATAACTGCTTGAGGTCAGAGCCCAGCTCTGGTGAGGCCAAGCGTTCGGCTATGTTGTTTTCTAGGTTGAGTACCGGGCGTGTACGATTGAACTCTTCGTCTGTGACCCAGCCGTTGCGTTTTGCGGCGACCAAAATCCTGTGATTCAACTCAGGAAGAGACATTGGTCCTTGCCCTATAGGTGCGAACTGACCGTCTGGAGATGCGAGGTAAACAGCAGGGAAGGTCACAATGCCAAGTTGTTTGGCATGGCCTTCATCGGTCTTGTAGTGGGGGAAAAGCCCGTTCGGGAGAGGTTTGCCGTCCATAGAAACTGGAATGATCGAGAAGCCTTCTCCTTGTTCAAGCATCTTGATTAGCGGTGCTTGCAAGTCACTGTATTCATCGTCGGACTTGTAGAAGAAGAAGATTCCCACTCGGTCGGCTACGCTTTTGAGCAGCTTGTTTTTGGCATTACCGGCGTCACGATCAACCTGTTGTGAGGCAAATGTGGCCGCAGGACGTCGAGTGATCTCATCCAGGAACGGATCACCCACAACCGCCAGCTCTGTAGCATCGGAAAACTGTTCAGAGCGATCTATCGCAAATCTCTGCAAGTAGAGAAACGTCCTGACGTTTTCAACGGTAGGATTATCCCAAGCAAGGTCTTTGTACTTGGGTAAGTTTTCTCGGAACCATTCTGCCGAAAACATTTCTGGACCGCTTGGTAGCGGAGCAGCAGGCATCGGCGGTGTTAGCTTCGCTTCTGGCACAGGTTTTGGTTTGGGCTTTTCTGGCTTCTTCTCCGGCTCTTTTGGTTCTTCCTTGTACCAGAACCAACCCTCTTCTTTGCGCTCATAAAAGCCAGATCTTGTGTCATATTGAGCCCAAGCCTGGTGTGATGCCCCTAGCGTGAGCGCTGCAAGGAGCAGTAAATCCAAAGGTGATCTTTTCATAGTCTCACGCACGTATTTTCCCATGCTCGATATGGTAGAGGTGGGCGGCGTGAAATTAGGCAGGTGTAAGCGCCCATTTAGGGCGCTTTGAGCGTTTTATTTGTCAACTTTCACATGTGAAAGAATTGACCAAACTATTTGGTCGTGTTCCCTTCAACTTCTGTTGCCATCGCGGCCATCTTCATCTGCTTCTCGACCATGCGCTTTTGGGTGATATAGCGGATAACCATCTCAACAGCGCTATTTAACGCGAGGATTCGCATCGCTCTTGTGGATGCGACGTAGAGCAGGTTTATTTCATCGTCTCGGGCCATTGGGTCGAGCTCCGGATCCAGGACATCCGGAAAATCGTCATAGAGCTGAACAAAGTCCCACTCTAACCCCTTGCACCGATGAGCGGTTGAGACTGTAATGTCGGCCCCAAATTCTTCTTTGACTGTATTACGTCGAAGAGTGGTGAGTCGCTCAGGGATTTCATCATAGCTATTGATGATCTTGACGGCCCTCATCATCTCAGGATCTTTGGTGGCCTTCGCTACTTCTTGATACTCAAAGTAGTCTTCATATTCATCAAGCAGCTTCTTGTTTTTTACACGGTCTGGCTCGGCCATCGAGAACCAGTACAAATCCTGGAGCTCATTGATCTGATAAGCGTCGATGCCACCAACCCAAAACACTTGTGATCCGGATTCAGTCGCGGAGAGCGCTGTCTCGATAACACCCATGACGGTTCGGTGAAGTATTGCGCGATGACCGACATCACCTGGCAAGAACATGACTACCTGATCTGCCGGTCCCCGGCCAACCACAGGGCGTGTTTCGCCTTTGAGTTCAAGAAGGGCGTTTGCCACCAACGACACGTTGGGGCCAAAGCGGAAGCTATGAGTGAGATAGAGTTGGTCGGCGTTCATGAGCTCTTTGCTATCAAGAGCGTTGTTTGCACCTCTGAACCTATAGATCTGCTGGTGGCGATCTCCAACCAGGATTACCTTGCATTTCTGCTGTAGGACGATGCTGCTTGTGACGGGGTTGGCGTCTTGGGCCTCATCAAAAAGAATGGTGGTGTACCGACGAGACAGATTCGGCATCCCGAGCTGATACTGTTTGAGGTAGCAGTCGTGTACGGTCGGGAATGGATCTTGAAGGTTGGTCATCCGCTTCCATATCAGTTCTGCACCTTCGACTACCTGGATTTGGTATCTCTCCTGTTTGGATGTAAGCACCTTGCCTGTATCGGCACGAGCAAAATGCGTATAAAGAATCCGCATATCTGCACTGCACATGAAGGCGTTGAGTGTGTCGAGAATATCTTTGGCAAACGTCCAGTTTTTGGTATTAACCGCTTGAGCAATATCGGTGAGTCTTAGGTTGCCTGTGAGTTTGTGATGGTAGCCCCTTCCAATAGTGGCGTAGGCAAGCTGGTGGGACGTTTTGCAGTCAACGTTTGCAGGAAACTTTTCTCTGGCCTCGTCGCGGATGGCCCGGTTGTATGCCAGATAGAGGATACGAGAGTCGAGGTTGTTATGAGCGTATTTCACCAGTGTGGTGGTTTTGCCCGTGCCTGCATAGGCCTTAACGACAAGGCGAGATCCTTTGTACTGAGTGATCAGCGATTGTTCTGGTGTGTCACGAGGAAGTTGCTTCATGAGGCCCCCTACGACAAGCACATCTGGAGTGTGATGCGCTTCTTTTGTGTCGAGAGGAACGTATTGACACGCTTCTCTTCTCGGGGAAGGGATGCTTCACAATCCAAGTCTGTCCACCAGTCCGGGGCTTTACCTTGAGCCACCTCCATAACCCAGCTATGAAGGCGGTGTAACCAGCTATAGTCACCAATAGATGAGGTGGCTAGTGTCATAGCCTCCTCAATCTCGGTTTGAAGAGCCGCAGCTCTGCTTCGCCATTCCTCTGAATACTTAGCCTTTCTTGCCATCAGTTTTCCTCTTTCTTTTTCTCTCCCCCACCAGCTTTAATTCGCTCTTGCTCCAACCCAGAAATTTTGGTCAGCGCATCATTCAGTCTTTGTTCGAGGCTCTTGGCCTGCTGGTCTTTTTCCTGCAACTGACCAGCGATCATGCCTTTGTCTTGAACAAGAGAGCGAGCTTCTGCTTCGGCGCTGGACAGTTTGGCTTCCAGCTTTTCTACCTCTCCAGATAGGCGCTGGCACTCTCGTTCAGCAGATTCGCCATGAGCTTTGGCCGTGGCAAGGGAGTCCTGTGATTGGGCCAGTTTGGCCTGTGCATTTTCGAGCTGTTCTTTCAGGGATGTACTTTGTTCCTGAGCTGCCCGGAGCTTTTCTGTCTGCTCTATACTCTTGCCTTTTTGCAATGCCAACTCACCCTCTGTAGTTGCCAATTTTTGGCTCAAAGAGCGATTTTCACTTTCAGCCAGCTCCAGGCGATCCTGTGCTCGGGCCAGATCGGCTGCTTTCGCCTCCAGTTTGCCTTCCAACTCAACGAGCCTCTTCTCCAGCTTATCGACGTCAGCCTGTGAGCGTTCCAGCTCAGCAGACTTGAGGGATAGCGAGTTTTCTGCCTTACCAAGGGCCGCATCGAGCTCTGTTTTTTTGTTGGTGAGAGATTCAAGCTGCTCTTCCAGTAGTTCAGCCCGTTCGGTGGCATCATTTGCCATGTCCACGGCTTGCTGCATGTCTTCCTGGTACTCAAGCTCTCTCTGTCGTAGCTGTTCACGCTCGCGCTCAAGCTGCTCATCGGCGCTTGTTTTCGCTACCGTGTAGATCTTCCGCAGGAATAGCTCTGCATCGCTCATAACTGATTCTGGCAGGACAACCTCAACCGGCTCTTCATCGAGGGAGTGTTCCTCTGACCACTGCTTGAGGTATGTCGAAATGGTGGTGAAGCTCCCCTTACCAAGAAGGTCCCTGATTGCGATGACAGTGGGGCGTTTACCGGCGTCCTTGAGCTTTTGGGCTGCTGCCGCTACATCGTTAAACTCAACTAATTTTCTAGCCATGAGCGCATTCCTTTTAAACTGCAATATTTATGGTAATTATCATAATACGGTAATTACCGTAATTCTATATTATGCGGTAGTCGATTGGAATTGTTTGTGTGGAACAAAGCCCTTCGTCCTCTTGGAGAAGGGCTTTGTTACGTTGTCACGCAGGTTCATCTGGGGAAGGATTCGATAGTGATGCCACCGAAGGTGCCAAGGATTTCCGATGCCGCTTTATCAGATCGCGTTTTGCGTTGTTCTGAGGCGTCGAAGCTACGAAGCAATTTGAGCTGAATATCCTTATCCTGGAGCACGATTAGGGGCATTGGCGCGGTGACAGTTTTGAGTTCGCCAGCGGCCATGATGTTTGCCACCGGCTGAACCTTCACCTCCCTTCGCTCCCGGAGATAAGGCTCCGGGGTGTTTGCTATCTTCTGGATAAGCTGCTCCAGGGGAAGTTGATAGTCTGGCCCTGATCGCTCCAACTCCTCTCTGATGCGTTGCAAAAGCTCCTCTTTTACCGGCCTTTTCAATGAGTCCTTCCGTTGCCAAGTGAAGCGGATAGAGTCGATGTCGCCATTGGCATAGCACCGGATCTGCCGGTACAGGTGCAGGGTCATCACGCCGGGGCATTCGGCCCGGAGTGCCTCAAAACGCTCCTGGCGGGTGCAGTAGTTGGAGACGATGAACTCCTCGATACCAGCTTTGGCCGCGTTTATGCGTTCAACCGTCGCCGCAATTTCGTCAGCAACACCAATCCTGGAAGGGGAGAACCAGAGCACCCCTACGGTGCGCCTGGCAGACTTCTGCGAATAGTCTGGGTTGATGTGAAGATCCCTGTAGCTGTGCGCTGCCAGCTCAAGAGCTTCGCGGCCAGTTTGTTCTGTGACAACAATCCTGTTGATGGCCTCATTCTCCATTCCTTTTCTGGTTGGAGGGATTGCCGCAACTTTTGCGTACCGTGGAGGTAGTCGTTTGATAAGGGAAGAGAGGCTCGTCAGGTCGCGGCACATTGCCGAGAATTGTTCTGAGATGAAGTTGTTCGCCATGTGGCCGCCTGTGTGTGAGTTTGTTCCAACGGATCATTGGTTACATCGTAGACAGTATTAGACCATCATGCAACGAGGGGTAGGAGACCCCATCGCCGCCGCTGCGCGGCGTCGGGGGAGGGTGAGCCCGATGTTTTATCGTGACAGTCTTTGACCCGGCGAGCTTTACCCCGATCGAGCTCAACCTCTGTGCCAGGCCCGTGCTCGCGGGAGATTAGATTGAGAAAGAGAGAAAAAGAGAGAGAAAGAAGAGACGCGCTCGTTAGGGTTGCGCCGGGGTAACAGGTGGGCCTCGGGGGTTGGAGTGGGGTTTTATACCCCACTCTGCATGATGGTCTAATTTAGATGATGAAGAATGGGTAAATTGAACGTAAGTCGGACTCGGTAATGTTCAGCATGTTCGCGATCTCATGCTCATCAAAGAGCTGAGCTCTCATGTGAGCTACGAAGGTGGGCCTCGCAGTCTCAAGACAAAATCTCCGTTTGATATTTGACTTCATCCCCCAGACCCATAGATCAAACAAGCCCCACTTGCTGTATCGGTCCTGGATGGTTTTGATGTGTAAGTCAGGGAAGACTTTGCTGCTTTTTTGCTTGGGCAGGACGTTCAAGGCGAATTGTGAGAGACATTGGGTTTGATGACCATTGATGCGTTCACACTCGTGAACCAACAAGGGGTTCTAGGGATTTTCCGTCCAAAAACGACAAAGTGCTCTGGAGGCCACGCCGTCCGCGGCCTCCAGAGGGGTATTACTTTTTTGGCGCTTCACATAGCCAGTCACAATAAATCAATCACTTAGCAGTCTGAATGTCGCATTTGGACGGAAAATCCCTAGAACCCCAATATAGGATATTGAAATGGAAGAACTGAAAGCCAAGTGGACGTTTGACCAGGGTGGGTTCGCCAAAGCGATGATCGTGCCGACCCCGATGGGGGCCGGATACCATTTACACCTGGTGAAGTTTGGCCGGCTAAATGAGACGCTGGTACTAGAACGCCAACGTGGAGGCTGGCGCGTGTTGGGGTTTAGGGAGCAATGGAACCAAAAACCAACGTAAGAAAAATATCCGCACATTTCATCGAATAGCTCTGAAGTCCAGCGGTACGGAAACGTACGCTAGCAAGAGGCATCATTCTGAATGGATGTACTGCCCTATAGGTCTTCGGCTGGATTTCGTAGCGGTCGAAGCTCTCCTCTTGCAACTTCTTCCGGTACAGCAAATGAATATCTTCCTAACATATTGATATGTTCCCAGCCCAAGGGGGATAACCTGGCCACATCGTCATCAAGGATTTGGTAACCTTGTCGTTTGAGTTGTTTCAAGGCTTCCGTCATATAGATCGTGTTCCACAAGACAATCATATTGACCACCAAACCCAGCGTACCTAATTGATCTTCCTGTCCCTCACGGTAACGCTGGCGAAGCTCGCCTCGTTTGCCATGAAAAACCGCCCGCGCCAAACTATGCCGACTTTCTCCTCTATTTAATTGCGTCAGCGTAGCGCGCCGTTTTGATTCATCATTAATGTAGGTCAGCATGTGCAGTGTTTTTTCGATCCGGCCAAATTCAGCCAAAGCTTGCGCCAATCGGGTTGGGCGATCACCGGTTTGCAGAGTACGCATAATGCCGGTCGCAGGTATTCGTCCAAGCTTCAGTGAACCCGCTAAACGTAATAGATCATCCCAATGTTCTGTGATCAATTCCAATTTAACCGATTGTTTTGCCAGTCCGTTGAGTTGGCCATAATCGGCATCGGGGCTTGATCGCCAGAATCGAGTTCCCCCCACATCGGCCAATCGAGGACTAAAGTGGTAACCCAGTAGACGGAATAGCCCAAAGACTACGTCGCTGTATGCGCCGGTATCGGTCATGATTTGTGTAGGCTGTAATTCAGTTTGTTGTTCCAGCACAACGGCCAGCAACACCAGACTGTCCCGGAGCGTGCCTGGCACAGTGATAGCATTCAACCCTGAAAACTGATCTGAAATTAAGTTGTACCAGGTTACCCCTCGGCTGGAGCCAAAATATTTTGGATTGGGGCCTGAATGTACTGAGCGCACAGGAACGACAAAACGCATTCCATCGGCAGATGCGACTTCACCGCCGCCCCATATTTGAGCTAGTTCAAGTTGGCTTTGCATCGACACCAAAATCACATTGGCAGCCGATAAGGTATCATCACGGATGTAATTTTGACCGACCCATGATAAACGGTCACGTCGTAAGGCTGGGATATCCGACCGGATCAGCGGTTCCAGTCCAGTATTACAAGCATCACCCAGTAATACGGCGCACAAACTGGTAGCAAAGTTATCGGCACGGGCATTACGTTCAGATACATGCGTAAAGGCACTACTGAAGCCTGAACGCGCTGCGACTTCCAGCAATATTTCCGGCAGATCGACACGAGGCATCAAATTAGCCACTGCCGTGCGCAATGCCAATAAAGATTCAGGTTCATCCAGTCGCTCTAAAGCGGCGAGTGATAACTCAGTTTTACCCTCATCGGTTTCTGTTAGCTGAATCGCAGGATTCTCCGGCAAGCGTTTTGCGACCGCCTGCCAAGTTGTATCCAGTTCTGTAATGAATGCATCCAAAGTAGGCTTTGCTTCAACGCTCAGGCCCAGAGATCGACACACAATCGGGCGAGCAGCTATCCATTCCGGACCGTCCAGCAGGCCAATGCGTGGATCGGCATAACGCCAACTGGGTGAAACAAACACATCCCGCCGCCGAATGGCCGTTCGTAGCGCATCAAGCACGCAAAATACATAGGCTCGCATATCCAGCGTACCATCTTTGCCAATGATGTACTTTTGCCATGACTTTCCCACTACATCTTGTGGCGCATCAATTTCAGGATGTTTGCACTTCAGATTTTTTCGCAACCATTCAAAACCATCAACCACAGCTTTTCCCGTGGGATTTGCACCAAAATGCAACCGTTCTAACAGGTCAGGCAAAAATCGACGAACACCTCGATAACGTTCTTCCAGAGCATTGATAAATACATCATTTGCGGGACGAATAAGCGCATCGACCTCTTTCAATGCGTTTTCTAAATAGACACGTGGCAAGTTGGCGAATAATTGCGTGCGCAAGGTGCTATCACTAATTGATGCATCCAAAACCATCCGGCAAGCCGCTGCCAGTGTTGCAGCAGATCGATCCAGATCTTTCAGTGTTCGCAGGCGAGCTTTTTTATCCGCCTTTTCTGCATTGCTAAAAAGGTCGCGTAACAGGGATTCTAAAACATCCAGTGCGTCATCATGCGCGGTGGCTTCAAGACAAACCGCAAATGCAACCAGTGTGGCCAACTGTCTTGCCGGTGGTAACCGACTGATAGCGGTCACTTTTGCCGTATTAGCAAATCGCGCCAGAGTGGCAATTCGGCTGGGTGGAATATGTGCAGCGGCGGGCAAGGTGATCCCGAAGCTACGCACGTCATCCAGTCGATGCAGTGCTTTAACCAATGCGGGGCCACTGATCATCACGGGGCCAGAACGAAGTTTGTCTAGCTTTGAACCGCGACTACCGTCTTCAACAGTCAATAGTTTCAACAGACGTTGGCGCTGTTGTTCAGTAACGCTACGTCCAAGCGTGATCCAAAGACGCTCCTCGACCCGACTCCGTAATTGAGCGACAAAACGCTCTAATTGAGAAACACCAGGCAATAGAACTTTTTGTGTCAGTAGCCAGGCTGTAGCTCGTTCAAATAATACGCCAGGCCGATCCGTTCCCGTCCAGCAGAGGGCATACAGCCACCGACACAAACGAAAACCAACATCATGATCGGTAAAGTGGCGATAACCATAGCGAGTTTGAATGTCAGCCGCATGTATCCAGCGGCGGTGATCACTGTAGCGCAGTAGACAATCAGGATCGGTAATGGAGAGTTGGCGAACCAAGACTTGTTGGACTTCGGAAGGTACACTCGTCGGTTTATCGGGCAGAACGCCAAGGAAACGGACTGTCGTCAATAATATGGCATAACCTAATCTTGAGTGATCACCTCGCAAGGTTTGGATGACATCACGGTCTTCATCACTCAAATAGAAAAAACGTTCCAATTCTTCACGACTGGGCGAACCAACATAACGACCAAAGTAATCACGTTGCTCTGGAGTCAGAAAGCCAACCGGCATAGATCACAGCGCCTCCGCGCAAAAAATGGCTGGGGTCACAATCCGTGTCCGCCCAATATGGCCCCGTTGCAATAAACCCGCTCGTCGATCACCAGTGACCAGATAATCCGCATCACCAGCCAATGCCATCGCTAACAAAAAAGCATCATCAGGATCATCGGCTTCATGCTCAATTGTCAATCGCTCCAAAACGATGGCCCGTTGCAAATTATTGAGCATGGTCCCGACTTTGGCTGGTTGCAAAACTGCCTGTAGTTTAGGGTATCGACTGGCTCGACGGATCTCATCCAGTTGTACCAGTGAGGTGACGATTTCGAAACGCGCAGTACGCCAGGCGCGGTAAATTCTATCGGGTGCGCCATGTGGCGAAATCAGCGCACTGAACAGAATATTGGTATCCAGAACAACTCGCATTAACGATGACGAGCCCAATCAAGTGCTTCATCAACCATGGAAGTTATTTCAGCTTCATCCAAGTGTGCATTGGCTGTTTTGGCCTGTACGGCTGTTAATTCCAAAATATGTGCTTGTACGGCATCTTCGATGAAGCGCGATAGATCACCTTTTTTCCCTTGTCCCTGACTGGCCAGAAACATGCGTAAAGCCTGATCGGTCGAAGCAGAGACGGCAACATTCCAGCGAGTTGTTTGCATAGTCTATTTTCTCAATGTGTGTTTATGCGTTTATACACCCAAATATTTAACTATGCAATAGTTCTATAAAACGGAGGTTTTATGGAACTTTAATGGTAATGATAAATATGCTCTGGTTTGCAAAGTTTATAGCGCAATAAGGTATAAAATACTGGTTCTTAAAATCAAAGTTCAACTATTCTGAATATAGTTGAGTAAATGGAACTTTATTGATGAAAATTGGCTACGCACGAGTGAGCACTAAGGACCAAACCGTAGATCTACAACTTGATGCACTCAAACAAGCAGGATGTGAACGCATCTATCAAGAGGTTGCCAGCGGAGCAAAAACGGCAAGGCCGGAATTGGATCGTTTATTAGTGGATATTCGTGCTGGCGATACGATCGTGATCTGGAAGCTGGATCGGCTTGGCCGTTCGCTTAAACACCTGGTTGAGCTCGTTGGCAAATTGGCCGAACGAAAAATTGGCCTGCTCAGTCTGAATGATCCTGTTGATACTACAAACGCCCAAGGCCGTTTGGTCTTTAATCTGTTTGCATCCTTGGCAGAGTTTGAGCGTGAATTAATTCAAGAACGCACACTCGCGGGGTTATCCGCCGCACGAGCAAGAGGTCGGGTAGGCGGAAGGCCCAAAGGTTTATCTGCACCGGCGGAAAGTACCGCAATGGCGGCTGAAACGTTATATCGCGAAGGGCGACTCAGTGTCAGCGCGATTGGTAAAAAGCTACATATATCCAAAGGCACGCTCTATCGTTATTTACGGTCACGAGGTGTTGAAATTGGTAAGCAGAAAAAGAACCAGTTAACGGATACGTTACAACCCACAGCAATAAACGGATCTCCGATCACCAAAACAGCCACAGTAAGCTTGCTGTTCAGCGTTGAGAACAATAGCAAATTTGTCAGAGGTAAGAAGCGCGCCCAGGCAAACATCGAACAATACAGCTTGGCTCTCTATGACAATAAACAGTTAGCGCCAGGAAAATATGAGTTGCGCATTCCCTATGAAAATGAACATGAATTGAATGAAACGATGCATCAACTTCTATCAGATATGAACCGAGAAGCTGATTTATGTAATTGCAATGTTGATGCAAATGCATGGGAAGAAGGGACTGAACGGCGATGGTAGACTCTTACGTTGGTTTTTGGTTCCATTGCTCCCCAAACCCCAATACATCAACGACAACACTACCGGGGGGGAGGGATTGAACATGGGCCGTTAGCTGATCCAGGCCCATTTGCGCTTTCATGATCACACCGGTTCCACCGATCCCAAGAGCTAGGCCCTTTGTGTCGTCCGCCAAACCGGATTGGGTTCCGATCCCCTCGATGTAGATGGCCTTCCCCATGTAGGCATCGTGTAGACGTGCCACATTGGTAAGGCCGTTATCGTATGACGTTCCAGCGCCAATCAACTTTTCTATTGACGAACACACGGCATCACTGGCTCTCTCGCATTGCTCCCTGAGCCTGCTGTTGTGCATGTTGTTCTGGGTGCCATCGAAGAAGATGCCGATCCGGGTCTCTAAGAGATCCACCAGCGGAAGGGGTTTCGGAACGAGAGGAGTTGTTACGGAGTCAGCGAGTGCAGAAGCTGGCTGTGAGTCTGCTAGTGTGGAAGCCGGTGGTTCTACTGGTGTGCTGGCTATTTTGGCTCGGGGCCCCATATTATCGCCAACGGTTGTTCCTTGTGCTGGAAGAATTACATTGCTCATTGATGGGCAACCGCAGGCAACATAGTCTCCTTGCAGCGCAACAGGCCCACCTGGACCGATGATGGCGCGAGGCCCAACGGCAACGATAGGGCCCTGTCCTACTTTGCAAGCAGGGCAAGTCGCTATCATTCCGATATATGTTGTTGGAGAGCCTTCGCTGAGCCAACTGCTGTCTCCCTCTTGGATCATCCCACCCGTGCTAGTCGGATCACCTTTCCTTGCCACAGTTCTCATCAAATACCTCCATTTTGGGATAGGAATGATACTTCAAATGAAGCTTACGAAAGCTGAATGAGATGAAAATGTAAGCGATAAGCGCCGACTTCTGTCGCGCCCAAGGAGAGTCGAAAACACCAAAATACGCATTGACTACATATTACGCCCGATCAACAATCTACGTAAACACACCAACTTACGCAACGAGGGGTATTCATGGAGTTTCGCTATCCAACGGCAGCGGCAGAAGTTAATGCAGCCAAGCTGAAATATCTGACAAAGAATTTGAGCGACCCTATCTCGGGAAAAAATGAATTTGAGCGCCTGACGAAAGAACTGGGTAACTCAATAGACGGATATGCGACTTGGCATCCGGTGCTAACGATCCCTAGAGATAGACTAAGGCCAAATGAAGATCGAGCTGGTGATTTGTTCCGTCTATACAAAGGCCTCGATCATGTAGTCAAGTTCGTCAAAGGCTTTGTTTCATGCCCTTATAGTGAAGAGGCTGCAAATTCGCTAGTAGAGCAAGTGCGCAATGTTCCAGGTTTAGATGCGTATCGTCTTGATAAACCACTTTACCATGACAACGCTTATCCGGTCGTTGTGGTGGCGACCCAAGTCACCCTTGAGGCGGATGGAACAATCCGCAGTCGTGATGCCATCGCATGGTGCGTTCAAGAGCTAGTTAGAAATGCTCGCCAAGCAGAAGTGGCTGAAACATGGTGGAACCTCAAAAGTGAAATTCTTGGTGAACCACATGGTTCGCGTTCATCACTGCTGGTTAATCAGTTCACTGGTGGGCACATGCGAAAAATCTTGGACGCTTTAAACAGCAGTGGTATGTATGGCCCGGTTAAAGAATGGTCTCTGGAAATGCTCTCGAAGAAAAAGAGAGTTCTGATAGCTGAGACCCTGCTCCGCACAGCACTCAAAAACTATGATGTCAATCACCAAGCATTTGAATTTGAACTAAATGGAGAGGTATGCCAAGCCGAAGTGCGAGACACATGGAGTGATGGCGCAGAATTGTTTATTCAGGTCACAATTGGTAATAGTGACCTAGTAGTAAGTGGCTTTTACTACCGGGAAAATGACTGTTTGGAATCATCGGATCCCAAAGGAAAAAGAGCTATTGCGGAAAAATTCTTATAGCGCTGATTGCTTGTATAAAACTTCATAGCCCTGCCTCCCCGGTGGGGCTTTTTCTAAGTTTAAAAAAAGCCGCTACAGGAGCGGCAAGAAGAGCATGGTGGTCACATCGGGTAGCAACCAACGCGCCCTATCTTCTCGCAAAAAAGGACTCATGTCACTCCCGCTTTAATGGATTTAAATGAGGTGCTTATCCATCCAGGCCGCCTGTCGTAACAACGCAATCGCATCAGATGAGCTCACTTTCCAAGCTTCCGCCAAACGCCGGATAAAAAATACGGCGGCCTCCATCCGATCATCGGCAGACAGGAAATGGTGAAGCTGCTCTCCTCGCTGACTCACTATAAGAGCCACCCCTGATTTACCATTGTTGTAAACCGCAAAGCTCTTGTTATTGGCGTCCCCGTGGTAAGACCCAGTAGCCTCCTTTCGGAGACCAAACAACACACCACAGACTGCGTTCAACTCTCCCTTGGTAAGCTGCACTGTTATTTTTTTCTCCCAGTTTGGGGAAGAACGTGGCATCGAGATCGGAGCAACCTCAATGCTGACTGTCGGGTAGTTCGCCTTCGTCATGGTGTACTGGACGTTCAGGCCTGTCCGCTTGACTGGATCCCGTTGCCCATCCGAATAGAATTTGATGCTTTCACCAAAATCGCTTTCTTCGCTCATTTGGCTACTCCCTTCAAGATCTTAGCCGCCTGGCTGGACAGCCCCTCGAAGATGGCACTACTGATGTGCTCTGGGAAACCGGCTGGCAGCTCAGCCGCTACTGTGGCAACCACCTCCTCTGTCTTGGTAGCCATGTCGAGCATGAGTTGAGCTGCGGTATCTGGTGGGAACCCGACATGGGCGGCGGTACTGATAAAATGACGAGGCTGGATCATCGCAAAACGGTATTGGCGGTTTTTGCCTTGGAGCGCCATCCCCATCTTTGCCTTTTGAGCAGCAATTCCCCCGCTTTTGAAGATAGGAAAAGCAGACATGACATCGTAGAGGGGTGTCATCCTAAATGACGATGCAGGCTCAATGAAAATGGAGAAGTTCTTCCCGTGCCCATCAATCGCGGCCAACATCCAGAATAGGATCTGCGACTTGAAAAATTGCTCTCTATCCTTGGCCGCAAATCTGGACCCCAACAACAACTTCATTGCGTCAGCAATACCTGGCCCTCCATGTGACTCGTATTTGAGCGCAGGAGCGATCCCAAGAGCTTGGCAGAAGTCTTCTTGGGGCAATCGCAGAAGCCATTCGCCGGATTTAGACCAGCGCCGGTCAAAACGCTGAACTACAAGCACCTTCTTCTTGCCGAACGTTGCTAGGTCCGCATTGGCGACGTCAAAACCGAAGGCCTTTGCAATGCGCAAACAGAGCCATTCATTCTCGCAACTCTCACTGAGATCGATGTTATTTTGAACAATCTTACCAATGGGTAGCTTAAAAATATGGCTTGTTGGGGTGCTCCCCAGGGGGCGTTGCCAGCGATCCTGATACCAAAGCAGTGCAGTTTTCTCTTGGGCTCCGGCAATCGAGATCCGAGAATCAGCATCCTCAGCCATCCCAAGGGGAGCTTCCTGGTAGCCTTCAAGCAGTTGCTCAATCTGAGCTTCATCCAGAGGCTCTGCAAGCGTCTCCATTACAGTTGGGATGTCCGCATCAGGGGAATAGAGCTGGATAGCTCCAACACAGTCCCGGCCAACACTCGCCAGCAAATCAAATGGATGTGTTGTCTCAACTCTGAACCGGGCCTGCATCCTGGCAATAATTGCCTCTGAGTCAGGTAGGAGGTTGCTAAAGAAATTGAAAACTTCACTTCCTGTGATCCTGCCATGACCCAAAGGCAGTGACATGGAAATAGCGCGTGAACCTGGTTCCGAGATCCACTCCGGGGCATACTGAAATGACATGGCCCCTTTGTTATCTCGGTACAGTGTGCCTACGACCTCACCATTCATCGCCACTGTTAGCGTCTGCATTTTCATGGCTTACCACTCCCTATCCCAGACTTTATTATCGTCCAATGTTGAACCCCGCTTCACGACATGAAGCTCCAGATCCAGTGCAGCAAGGAGCTTGAATAGCGTCTCCAGCTTGGTAGATTCTGGCCGTAGTTCAAAATCAGAGACGGTCGTCTGCTTGATTCCGACCTGTTTCGCCGCCTCTGACTGCGTTAGTTTGCTGAGCTTGCGTTGGTCGCGCACCGCAGCCGCAAGTAAGGATGGAGATGTCACTTTCATTTTTACCCCCTTTAGAGGTTATTCTAAATATATCCCCCATAGGGGTTAATTACATTTTATCCCCCTCGGGGGTTATTTAGATAATAACCTCTATAGGGGTTATATATCAAGGTGAGCGCCCCGAAGCTTGCCTGCCATCGTAGGAGCATGGTCGGGTGCCCTCGGTGCCTTGGGGCTCGATGGACTGTTGTCGGTGGCGGGTGTGGGGTGGGCCCTGGAGCTCGGCTGCCCGCAGGGGGGGCCCG